>Ga0272448_1000233_pt1 | contig 86128 bp, 71 predicted proteins | sample YNPCB0191_FD_202220 | JGI IMG/M metagenome (GOLD analysis project Ga0272448, IMG submission 202220) | Hot spring sediment microbial communities from Yellowstone National Park, WY, United States - YNP-CB-019-1 | ecosystem: Environmental > Aquatic > Thermal springs > Hot (42-90C) > Sediment...
GTGTCCTTAAGCGGTTTGCTGGTAACACCCCGATTCAGGAAAGACAGTAATGGTTCCTTTCATGGACAGCTGTTGCTCCGGTAACAGAGGCGTGCCGGCAGCAGTGGCAAAGTGCGAAAGTCCACATGCTTGCAGTGTCGTGATATTATTACACGACACACTCTTACTAATTTAGCAATAAGTAAAGGAGACACAGCATGTTTGCACCACCTACCTCCCGATGGCCCTTACTGTTGGCCTTCGTCGTCGTGTTACTTTCGGCCCTCCCCGCGATGTCAGCGCCGACGGTATTTCTGATCAACGGCTATATCCAGGGACGCTATACGCAAACGGTCGGTGAAGAAAGCACGAATCTCTTCACCACCGAGAACTTTGATGCCAAGCGTTCCTATGTCTGGATCCATGCCGGCGTCGATCAGCATATCGGTGCCGTGTTGATGGTCGGGGGCACCGTGACCCAACCGGGCATGACCAAATCCGATGTGGAAGTCCAGGAAGCCTATGCCGAGTACGTGAACAAAGCGTACCAGGGACGCTTGGGCTTATCCCGCATTCCGTTCGGGTATGAAGTGCCCCTCAGTTCGGCGAAGTTGATCACCACCGAGCGCTCCTGGGCGCTGACCAAGCTGGTTTATCCGCAAGCCTTTGAGCGTGGTGCCTACGGGTACTATCTGCCGAAAACCGGGTTAAATGTCAGCCTGGGCGTGACCAATGGGGAAGCCGCCAATGTGACCTTCAATCCGACGACCCACAAGAATGCCCTTGGCCGCGTTGGCTATACGCTCGCCAGTGGGCAGCAGTTCGGCGTATCCTTCTACACCGGGCATAACCCGTACCCGGTCGTGACCGATGCCACCGGCAAGACGCTCAACATTGAAAAGCTCAACCTGATCGCTCTGGATGCCGAAGTGCCTGTTGGCCCGTTCACTATCATCAGTGAGTATGTCCAGGGAACCCAGGGGGAAGCGAAGATCGCTGGTAATGTTGTCGATAATGCCAAACCCCGCGGTGGTTATCTCACGTTAGCCTATCAGAAGGACAAATCACCGTATCAGCCGTATGCCCGCTACGATTTCTTCCAGCCGGACAAGAATATCGAGGCGATCGATGTACAGCGCGCGACAGCCGGTATCAACTACCTGTTGACCCCCGGCAGCAAGGTGACACTCGAGTATGAGCTCATCCGCGATGACCAGCAGCCCAATCTGGATGGTCGCGGCACCGTGCAGTACCAGGTTGCATTCTAATATCGCACCTTAGCAATGCGATATTCATGAAACAAGCCCTGTGGACTGGTTGCATCCAGCCCACAGGGCTTTTCCGTTCGAGCATCAGTTTCCACAGCAGGAAATGCATCCCACCATGTGCAAGTAGAGAATGGGAATTGCTGCCTGCATCACACAGGCATGATGAAGGGATTACCTAGCGATGCAAATTGATCTTACCGGCAAAACCGCCGTGGTGACCGGGGCCACCGGAGAACTCGGTCGTGTGATGGTACGCACGCTGGCGCGTTGCGGTGCCGATGTGGCGATCCACTATTTCCGTAACCAGGAGCAAGCTCAACAGCTATTGAATGAAGTCAACGCCCTGGGTGTTCGCGGGATGACCGCGCAGGCGGATATCGGCAATCTGGAATCCGTGCTTGCGATGCGTGATGCGATCGTCGCTGAACTGGGCGATCCGGGGATCATCGTGAATAACGCCGTCGCCCAGTATCGCTGGACAACGGTGCTCGAGCAGGCGCCGGAGGATTACGAGAGCCAGTTCCGTTCCTGCGTGCTGCAGAATGTCTGCATGGCGAAAGCGTTTGTGCCGGCGATGATCCGCACGGGCACGGGACGCGTCATCGCCATCAGCACTGAGTGTGCCATGCAGAATGCTCCCAGCCAATCGGCATATGTCTCCGGCAAGCGCGGCATGGATGGCGTGTTGCGCGTGTTAGCGAAGGAGATCGGGGAACATCAGATCACTGTGAATCAGGTCGCGCCGGGCTGGACGATCAGTGAGCGTGTACGCACCGAAGGCTCGGAACTTCAAATGGCCTATCAGCAATCCGTTCCGCTGAAACGACGCGGCCAGGATCAGGAGATCGCCAACGTCGTGGCGTTTCTCGCTTCCGACCTGGCAAGCTTCATCACCGGCGCCTATATCCCCGTCTGCGGCGGCAATGTGATGCCGGCAATCTAACCACGCGTAGCTGTTCCCATCCCCTCTCTTCCCGGGAAGGGGATGGGAACAGATAAGTGAATAAGCAGGATATCTTCCCTCTTCCCTCCCCTTGCAATCGTTCTCTCGAAGCAACGCCAATTGTGGCAACCGCGCAACACCATCCTGCTGCTAGTAGCCGTTTGAGCAATTCTATGCCTCTATCTTCGTTATACTAAACCTGTTTGCTTCTATTTAACCGAATCGTGGACGCATTACCGCCTGGTTCTTCCGATACTGGCAGTGGAGGTAGTCAATGCAGACGATCGATGAGATCTATATCCATGCTGACCCGGAAGCCATCTATTATGCTGCGGTATCGATTGAGGCATGGCCGCAAATCCTTCCCCACTATCGCTGGGTAACGATCTTTGCGCAGTCCGGCAACCGTCGCTGGGTGGAAATGGCTGCCTGGCGTGGGTGGTTTCCGGTGAAGTGGATCTCGGAGCAATGGTGTGATCGATCAACGCTCCGGGTGTATTACACGCACATCGGCGGTGCGACGAAGGGGATGGGGGTGTTATGGCATATTCAACCGCATGAAGATGGGGCGCGCGTGCTGCTGGTGCATGAGCTGGCACTGACGCAGCCGATAATCCGCAGTCGACTTGGCCAATGGATGGTGGGCCACTGGTTCGTGAAGCCGGTGGCACAGAAGACACTCTCTCATTTAAAACGTTACCTGGAGGATAAACAATGCGCCGAGCAGTCATCACCGGACTTGGTCCGTTAACCCCTATCGGCATCGGAAAAGCAGCCTTTTTCCACGGCTTGCAGTCCGGGATCTCTGCGGTTCGTCGCATTAGCCGTTTTGATGCTTCAGCATTCCGCTCGCAGATCGCTGCAGAAATTTCGGATTTCGATCCCACCCATTATTTTGAAGCTCGAGAGCTGAAACGGATGGATCGTTACTCGCAATTCGCCGTTGTCGCCTCGCGGTTGGCCATCACTGATGCCGGATTGGAGTTATCGGAAGAAAACAGGGACCGGGTTGGGGTGGCCATCGGCTCCGCATTGGGGGGCACGGCATATGCAGAAGCGCAGTTGCATGCGTTTGTCACCAAGGGATTGCGCGCGGTGGAAACCGCGCTCGCGATTTCGGTATTCTGCGGCGCCGGCAGTTGCAACACCGCCATTACGTTTGGCATCACCGGGCCTGCGTCCGCGAATTCCAACAGTTGTGCCTCCGGAACGATTGCCCTTGGCGAGGCATTGGAATGGATCAGACATGACCGCGCGGATGTCGTGCTTGCTGGCGGCGCCGAAGCGCCGCTTGCCCCGCTCTGCTACGGGGCATTTGCGCTCATCCGTGCGATGTCGTGTCAGAACGAGGCGCCGACATCGGCTTGCCGGCCTTTCGATGCGCGACGCGACGGCTTTGTCATGGGCGAAGGCGCGGGCATGCTGGTCGTGGAAGAATTACGCCATGCGCAAGCGCGCGGCGCACATATCTATGGGGAGATCATCGGGTATGGGCTGACGAATGATGCCCACCACATGACGGCGCCACGGCCCGATGGCATCCAGGCGGCGCGCGCCATTGAACTGGCGCTCGCGGATGCCGATATTCATCCGCAGCAGCTCGACTATATCAACGCGCATGGCAGTTCGACACTGCTCAATGACCGCACCGAGACGCTGGCTATCAAACAGATCCTGGGCAAGCACGCGTATGCTATCCCCCTGAGCAGTACCAAAGGACACCATGCCCATCCGCTCGGTGCTGCCGGTGCCATCGAGGGCATCGCGTGTGCGCTGGCACTGGAACATGCCTATATTCCTCCGACGGTCAACCTGGAATATCCGGACACGGAATGCGATCTTGATTACACGCCAAACATCGGACGCCACTTGCCAATCCATACGCTCCTCTCCAACAGCTTCGGATTCGGGGGCATCAATGCTTGCCTGATCCTCCGCAAGATCGAGGGGTAAATACCATATCCGGCATGGAGATATTAAGAACGCCGCCACTGGAAGTGACGGCGTTCTTAATATCTATGAGTATTTCCCTACCCCCTTGACGACGTGTGTTCCACTGTTATATTATTGCTATAACAGAGGAGACACTGATGGCCGTGTTGATTTCAATCAGTGCAAACGACCCGCGCCCGATCTATCTGCAGATTGTCACTGAGGTGAAAGAGCAAATACACCGAGGGAATTTACATCCTGGAGATGAACTCCCCTCGGTGCGCGATCTTGCTGAGAATTTAGGGGTGAACCTGCACACCGTGCACCGGGCGTACGAGAAGTTGCGTGACCAGGGGGTTATCTCCCTGCGCCTGGGACAGCGGGCAAAGGTGGCCGCCCTTCGCCAGCAACCCGCCAGCCGTGAACAGGTAGAGGAAGTGCTGGTCACTCGCTTGAATGAACTCATCACCGAGGCCTTCCATCTCGGTCTCTCGGCGTCAGCCTTTCGCCAACTGGTCGATGAATTGCTGGCAGAAAAATACGGAGGGAGCCACCAATGAAATTGAAGCTGCATCACCCGCTCTGGGTGCATCTCCCGGCAGTCATCCTGTTTATCATCCTCCTTGCGATTATCTGGCACGCGCGGGCGTTGTTAGGCAGCAACGTGCCGCTCCATTTCGGGATATCCGGCATGCCGGAAAAATCCCCCGGTTCCACCTGGGAAGCCGTCGTCGCCATCATCGTGTCAGCGCTGGTCTTCATCGGCATCTCGATTGCCGTCGATGAGGACTGGGCACGGCGCGAGTCGCGAAAAACTTTCAACTGGATGTCATTGCTCGATGAATGTGCTGTCGGATTTCTTGCCGCATTTGCCGTCAGCTACTTTTCTATGTTGCACACACGCATTTATGACTTGACATTTCCCTGGCCATACCTGCTGGCTTTCTGCGGTGGCGGCATGGTGCTGGCGGTGATATTGGAGTATTTCCGCCCCTGGAATCCCGCAGAAGAGGCGGCGCTGGAGAATGTACAAACCCTGGCGGAAGATGTGCATGCGCGAATCGCCTCTGGCCAACGCTGGGTATACACGGAGACCCAGAATCCCCCATGGCTTAGTGTGCTGGTCATTGGGGTTGGGGCGCTCGTAATCGCCGAGGCGATAGATAATTGGAGCACCAAACCGGAGATGGCCTATCTTCTGCTTGCCTGTGGCCTGGCGGTGTTTCTGCTCTGGGGTGGACTGGGCATCTCTGTCACCGCGGAATACGTCACCGTGCGGCTGGGCCTGGTGGGGATGCGCTTACTGCGGATGAAGGTTGCAGATATCGATGATGCCTGCTGCCATGAATTTTCTCCCTTGCGCAATTTCGGGGGGTATGGCATTCGCTTCAACCGAGAGATGACAGCGTTCTTTTTCAGCGGCAACCGGGGAGTCAAGCTCCGTGCGAAAAACGGACGGCAATTCCTCATCGGCTCCGATCACCCCGAACGCCTGACCGCAGTGGTCTGTGAAGCGATGGGCATCTATCGTTGATCGCACGGTCGGCGATCAATGGGCATGGAGTATGGGCTTCTCATGTCGACATAGTCTATACTCCTGTATCTATTCTTCACCCTCTCCCCGGTGAGACGTGGTAGCTCCTGGATTCATGGTGCCGCAAGAAGGACATTTTTGCGCTTCTATGCTATGCTATGGCGAATTTCCTGTTTTGGAGGCGCTTCCTTAATGAAGGGCTCTGATAACTTCGTAGCAACATCGCTGGACGAGCAATCTATGGCAACCAGTCATGATCACCCCCAGCAGTTTACGGTTCGCGAGCAGTGTGGTCGGGCATGGTCGGATGAACTCCTCTCGTTTTCCATCAATTGGCAACCCGGCGAGCAGCAGAACGTGCCGTTGCAGTTCAGCACTGCAAATGGGCCAGTAACCACGCAGATTACCGATGTGGTATATCATCCTGATGGGAGCCTGGCGCGCGCGACCGCATGGTGCCGCGTTTCGCTCACTCCGGATGAAACCGTGACTTTGCGGCTAGCCGAAGGGCAGTTGGATACCTCTGCTCCCCTCCCCTATTGGCGGGAAAGTTCCGACAGGCTGATCGAAGCCGGGAATGGTCGCTGTGCCGTGCAGATTCCACGGTCGGGCAGCTATGCCTGTGCCAATGCCCCCGGTCCGATCCTTGCCGTTCGGGTCGGCGATGGGGAGTGGATTGGGCGCGGTGCACTGCACGCCAGTCAGGATGTGCTGGTTACCACCGAACTGCTTGCGCAAGGCCCCCTCTTTCTGCGCTGGCGCAGCAGTTTCCGCTATGAGCGCATCACCCTGGCTACGTTTGAGTGTACGCTGTACACCGGCGAAGATTTCATCCATATCCGTGAAAAGTCCTCGCGCGACTCTGATCTCGTGCTCAATTTTGACCTCTTCCCCAATTTCGCGCCTGACCGTTGGACCTGTTATGGGGGCGGTGAGCGGAATAGGCAGGCGATGATCGAGATCGATTACGCGCGTCCCGAAACAATCACCACCGTCGATTTCAACTCCGGGCATCAGCAGATGAGCCTTACCTGGTTCGGCGTGTATCATGAGGGCCGACAGGAATGCATCGGCGTCGTGGAACTCAACGGGCAGACCTGGACGAATGTCTCGGTCAATCGCCTGCACCTGGTTGCCGCACCGCCGGAGTCGCTGTTGATCTCCACCCCATTGCAAGGCGGCGTGAAAGAATGGGCACTCGCCTGTTCTTCTCTTGCCGACAATATCCAGGCGCCCGGCAGCACTGCGCCCATCCGCCTGTGCCTGATTCACCAGCGCTATTCAGGCTTTCCGCTGCAGAAAATTAAAGACTGGGTGTTGGACTGGGAAGCGGACCAGGAAGCACGACCATTTCTGCAGTGTGAATCTGCTGGCATCGTGCGCGTACGGCAGCATGTGCAGGAGACCCCGGAACTGCTGCAGGCGTACCAGCACTGGACGGAAATTGTTGATCATGGCGAGTCGATCACCATTTCCCACGCCAGTACGCTGGCAACGCTCTGGATCGCACTTGGCGAGGAGCGGTATGCCCGGGAGGCGGTTGCGGCACTGGAGAAAGAGATCCGCACCAGCATTGAAACTTGCTGGGCGGAAGGCGGAATGATTCGCCTGATCATCTTCCATGGCCGCTCAATGAAAATGTGGTTGCAGGCCTACGATGTGCTGATGGCCGGCGGGTTCATCGATGAAGCACATGACCGGGCATTCCGCCGCGACTTTGCCTTCCTCGCCTATTGTTTCGCCGACGCGGAATTCTTCCCCAAGCAGTATAACCTGGCGGACCATAACGACCCGGACAGCTTCTACTACGGGATGGGGCAGACGATCGGCGACGCGGTCTGCCCGCCGAACTTCCACACGGAATATTTCACCACGTATGGGATGATGGGCTGCTGCTTCCGCACGCATCCGCAGGCAGCGGAATGGCGCCGGGAGGCGGCCCAACTGATGGAGCGGCAACTGGAAGTCCATTTTTACGATTCCGGTTGCTACTGCGAATCGCCGAACTACCACTCCCACGTGTTTACAATGATCAACCAGTTTGCGCTGGCGTTGCGGCGCTGTGGCGGACCAGATCTCTACCAGCACCCGCGTTTCAAAGCGCAATTCGACTATTTCACGCAGATGCAGACGCCGCCGATCCTGATGAATGAGGCGGCACGCCGGTTTATCACTCCCGCGAAATTCCTCGACCCGGATCGAGAGCGGTATGCCATGCTCCCGAGTAACGGCAACACCGGTAGCGATTGTTCGGATATGCCGTTGCCGGTAGAATTGGCCATCGGCGGCGTCGTTTATCGCGATACCGACCCGGCGCTGAGTGCGCGCTGCATGACCACCTGGCGGCGTGCCGGTCGGCCCATCGCCAATGCCCATGACGATCTATCCTTCTTATTGCTGGCCGACCTCAACCTGGCGGGCGCAGAACAGCTTGAGCTGCGGAGCGCCTTGCTCACCGGCTCGTATGCCACCTTCCGCGGCAACCCGGAAACCGCTGATGAAGTCTACGTGTTGACGAAAAACGGCACCGCCACGCATCATAACTGTTTCGACGAAGGTGGTTTCACCATCTGGGCGTACGGTTCACCGCTCGCCAGTGATTATGGATATCATGCCGTACATGATGGCCGCCGGAGTGGTACCACGGCAACCTGGCAGCACAACTGCGTGGAATTTGACGAAAAATCCAGCGGGTATCTCGGCATCGAGCAAACGTCCCCACCGGAGAAGTGGGTTTCAACCGAACTGGCTGATCTGCTGGTCAGTTATATCCCGATCACCAACTTCCGCGCTCCCGGCATGCTCTATACCGATCAGGTGCCTGCCACGCGGATCGAATATCGCCGGTACACGTTATTCGTGAAACCGCATTATCTGTTAGTGCTGGACAGCATCCTGTCTTGCCCCTACACTCACCGCTGGTGGCTGCATGCGCAGGCGGATGATATCCACATCGATGGACCGAAAGTCCGCTTCACCGGTACATATGGCGTCGATTTGTTGGCACACTTCATCACCCCTGCCGCCCCACAGCTCGAAACAGGCGAGTGGGGTGTCATGCAGCATATCGCTGCCAGGCAAGCCCAGGCACACGATTGGCGCGTCTTTGTGGCGCCGGCCAGGCCGGGGCAGGATTTCACCGTCAGTCATCGCGAGAACGGCAGGATCGTCCGGGTGGAGACACCCGACTATTGCGATACCATCTTCCTGGCGCACTACCCGTTCCATTTCACTGATGCCCAAACGGCATTCTATGGGAAGGCCGGGGTTATCCGCCGCGATGAAAATGGGCACGTGCTCGAATCAGTGTTGCTGGATGGTGAACAGTTGGAGTGCAAATGATTGCCGGATTCCAGGCACTGACATCGCGATCCCGTCGGTGTCAGTGCCCAGAACGCTAAGGGAACAAGCCATGGCAAAACCCATACACATTGCGCTGGGATCAACGACGAGCAAACCGGGTGATGTCTCGGGCAATTTGCAGCAGATTGCCCGTTTTGCCCGGCAGGCAGCGTCCGACCATGCCGATCTGTTGCTTACGCCGGAGATGAGTGCTTCCGGGTACGGTTCCTACCCCGAGGTGCTGGCGACGGCAGAAGTGGCAGGTGATGGGCCGATTTATCGCACGCTGGCGGGCATCGCGCGTATGACCGGCGTGGTAATTTGCGCCGGCTTCGTGGAGCAGTCTGCGGCGAAACGTTACCTGGCGCACTATATCGTCTATCCTGATGACCGTTTCCTCGTCCAGCGCAAACATCGCGTCACCCCGGCGGAACGCCCACTGGATACCCTGTTGCCGCTGGTGCATCGGGATGCAAACGATTATATCGGCCAGCCGCTTGGCGGGCTCCAGTTCCAATGCTTTGATGTGCGGGGCGTGCGCTGTGCCATCACGATCTGTGCAGATTCCGGCATCGACAACCTGCAGGACGTGCTGGCTGAACATGGCGTTGAATTGCAATTGAACCCTGCCGGCGCCGGCGGGCGGCGCGAGGACCGCGTGGTCACCGCTGACCTCTACACAGAAGAAGGGCGTGAGAAATATGCGCGACTCCTGGAAATGGTGTTTTTCCCGGTGCCGACCACCAGCATCTCGACCTGTCTGAAGTATGGACGGGCGCTCGCTGCGGTGAACCAATGCGGTCATGATGGACGCGAGATGTATCATCTCGGACATGGATTCATCGTCACGCCGATGGGGGAAGTGGCCGCCGTGATGCACGGCATCCCCAATATCGATCGCATGCGCCCGATGTATGCGCATGCGCAGATCGATCTGCACGAGCGGTTAGTGGCTCCTGAAGCCGCATCAGCACGTATCGCAAAGTAGATGCATCAGCCGTGGGAACTGGAGTCTGTCGCCTCTACGCTATGCGCGTATCCGCTTCTGAACAACGATACTACCGCTGCTTCGCCGGCCCGGTTGACTCGCGCACGACGAGAAATGCCGGCAACGTCAGTTGCTCATTGTGCTGCGAGATGCCTGTCACCCGGCGAATGATGTGGCGTGCCGCTTCGCGCCCTACTTCCATCAGAGGCAGATGCACGCTGGTGAGGAGATTTCGCCCATCCTCGCCCTGCATCGAATCCGTATCGTCAAAGCCGATAATGCTGATGTCCTCGGGCACGCGAAAGCCGGCTTGCTTCAGGTATTGCCAGGCTTTCAAGGCAGAATGGTCGTTGATGGCCATGATGGCGGTCACTTCCGGGTGAGTACGAAGATAGGCGACAAGTTGTTTGCCGACTTCCGCATCATTCGCCAGGGGATCCCGCTCAGAGAGCGATCGTGCATGGATGCCGGTTGGCATCGTCCAGTGGAAATCAATGGTGAAGCAATGGAGATGTCTGGCAGGGTCCAGACCGTTACGCAGGAGCGTCTGCTGCACAGCCTGCAGGCGATTCACCGGGTGCAGACATTCATCCGCAGCCAGCGGGTAATTCAAATGCATAATATGCCGGTGCCCGAGCGCGAGCAGGTACTCCACACTATCGCATGCTCCGTCGACTTCATCGATGGTCACGGAAGAACAGAATGTCGCCGGATAGACCAACGACACTACCGGTCGATCCCCGAATCCGGCGTGATTGCGCAATTGATGAAACATGGGGTTCAGCATGGAGTGCGGTGCATAGAAGATGATGCCATCCAGTTCTCCACGGAGAAAAATCGGGGGTAGTCGATCAATGGCAATGTCAGGATCCTGGTCAAACAGGTGCGTGGTTAACAAGCCATATTGTTCCGGGGTAAATACATCGAGAAGGCCATGATACATCGCGAGGAAGTAATTGTAGTGACCGAACAATTCCGGAAAGCACAGCGCGATGAGGTTGTTGACGACATGGCGCCCTTGCTTTTTTAATGCAAGACGGCGTGCGGCGATATGCTGTGCGGGTGAATAGCCGAGTTCTGCTGCAGCAGTCAGCACCCGCGCTGCTGTATCGGTATTCACGCGCGGATCGTTGCGCAATGCCAGAGATACCGTTGCTTTTGTCACACCACAACGTGCGGCAATATCCTGCAAAGTGACGGTCTTGTTATTTTGCTGGCGACCTGTTTCTTTCTCCACAACGGCTCCTGATTATGCATTAACCGGTTGGGGGCGGTGTTAAAAGAGATTAGCGGTGGGAGCGCCTGAATACTACCCTGATAACTTGCCTTTGTCAAATTTCCTTCACAGGTATGTCGGGTTAAATGCCTATTCCTGCACAGGTATTGATTATACAACAGCCAGTTCATCAACGCGCAGAACATTTGCGGCAACCTTGGCTTCCAGAAAATCGCAGAGCATTTCATTCCTGGCATTCCATGTAACATCTTCTCAACGCTCGCCTTTCCGGTTATGCCGCGTAAATATATCGCACTGGCAACATCTCTCCTTTCTTGGGGTCAAATATCCTGGTTATTCATCCAGGTATACAGAGGATTGATGATGATTCGTAAAGCGATTATTCCGGCGGCCGGTTTCGGCACACGTTTTCTCCCTGCCTCCAAATCGCAGCCGAAAGAGATGCTGCCGATTGTCGACACGCCGACCATCCAGTACGTGGTGGAAGAGGCAGCCATGTCGGGGATTACCGACATTCTCATGATCATCGGCAAAGGCAAGCGCTCCATTGAAGAGCATTTCGACCGTAACTTCGAGCTGGAACATGAACTCGCCGAACACGGAAAAACCGAAGAGTTAGCCGCGATCCGCCGCATCTCCAGCCTCGCCAATATTCACTTTGTCTGGCAGAAAGAGTTGAATGGCCTGGGCGATGCGGTCTCGTACGCCCGGGATCACGTCGGCAACGAGCCGTTCGCGGTCTTGCTCGGAGATACCATCATTAACTCCGAGACGCCGGTGACGAAGCAACTGATGACGGTGTTCGAGCGCTATCAGGAATCCGTCGTCGCGCTGGAGGCCGTAGAGCAGAGCAAGGTGGGACGGTATGGCGTTATCGCCGGCACGCAACTCGAGGAAGGGCTGTATCGTATCGAGGACATGGTCGAGAAGCCGGCACCTGAGCATGCACCCTCCAATCTGGTCATCGCCGGACGCTATCTCTTCACTCCGGATATCTTCGATTGCATCGCCGCCACCCCGCCAGGTAAAAACGGCGAAATTCAGCTCACCGATGCCATGATCCGCTTAATGGCACAACGCTCGATGTATGGCGTGCATTTTCATGGCACGCGTTACGACATCGGCAACAAGCTCGATTTCATTAAAACGAACGTCGAGTTCGGACTGCAGCGCCCGGAGATGGCCGCAGAACTCCGTGACTTCATCCGGGAGCTCGCGGAAAAATTGGCCCTCGAGTCTTCGATGCTGTCGAAGTAAGCGGTAGGCGCTATCCATCGCAGAGCGTGGAAGCTAACGCCCGTCACGTTTAAGAGGATTCAGGCATTCGCCTAAGTCCTCTTAAACGCGATGGGCGTTGGCTTATTTATTTGCGGTGAGTTCGAAGACACGGAAACTGTTTGATGCCAGCGTGACCGTCAATGGGGTGCTCCCGGAGATCGTGCCGTCCGGCGTGGCAGCCTCTTCGACCATCGAGCGCATGATCTCCCGTACCCCCCATGTCCGTTGATCGGGACGGCCGGTGCGCTCACGGTCGATTGCCGGAACGTCTACCGGCACGGCCAGGCGGAGGTTCACCTGTGCGGGACGATCGGCGAATTGCATGACCGCCAGGATCGCGCGGTCTTCGGCGGGACGCAACAGACCGACCACCGCCGCATCACCCTCGACCTCGACACCCTCGATAGTGAGTGGTGCCCGGCGAATGAGCGGCTCATCGCGGCAGAAGCGCAGTAAAGTAAGGAATTCCTCGGTGCCCCGCTGGCGGTGTGCCGGGTCCTGTTCCAGCGTTGATGGATTCTCTGCGCCGGTCCAGGAAACGAAATCCCCACGGTCATTCACATACTGGCTATGCGTCTTCGGCACCATGCCGGCCAGCAGCGATTGCGCCGTCCAGGGTCGCGCATGCTCGCTGAAATACCCTTCCGCGATATCATTGCTTACCGCATCCGGCAACAGTGAGGCATACCGGACCAGCAGGTAATGCCGTGCCAGTTCCGGCGGGATGCGCGTCGGCTTGCCGGCCATCTCCGGCCCACCCTGCATGCCCGGGTCAAAATAGGCACCGGAGAGATTCGGTGCCACCGCCGTGTAACGCCCCATGGTCATCTCACAGGACGCCTGCAGTGCCAGGCCTTCATCTTCCACAAAGGTGAGCAGATCATTGCCAAGGGTGCGCACATGCGCAGCCAGATCGCGTACCTGATCCTCCACGTAGTTGCGCGCCTCGCCCGGCCAGGCCCAGCGCAGATGGTTGTCGGCACGTGGGATGCAGCCATCAATGAAGATCCCATCGTACCCCCGTGCGACCACCCGGCTTACCTGATCTTTTAGCCATTGCCGCCACCCGCTGGAGAGCGGATCACCATCCGGCGCATAGCCCAGGAAATCCGGTGCTTTTGAATCCCAACAGTAGAACAGGTCGCCGTTGCGGCGATGGGTGAACCACTCCGGGTGTGCGCGCACCTCCGGCGCATTGCGGTCAATGCCCACCGTCGTCACCCAGAGGAAAATCTTGATGCCCAATCCATGCGCCCATTCCAGCATCTGCCGCTCACCGGCAATGCCCCCCACCGCTTCACACGGCTCGTAGTCGAAGGGACTCAGCCAGTTGATGCCAACATTGTTGCAGGAGACGCCGAATATCGCGTTATAGCCCATCGCTTTCCACCGCTCGAGCACTTCCCGGCAGCGCGGATCATCCAGCCGCTTGAAGGGGAATTCGGCGTTGTCGGGATTCATGTTGAATTCGATGATATTGGCCTGCCGCACCCACTCCGGGGTCTGTGGTGATACCAACCCATACCGTGCGCCCGCCGCATCGCGCCAGGCGCGCATCCGCTCGATGGGCCGGCCCACATACGGCATGATGCGCACCGTTCCGCCATACCGGTGGCTCTGTCCTGGAGCCAGCAGCCGGTGTGTCGTCCAGGAGATCGCCCAGCAGGCATTGGAAGCCGATGCGCCCGGGCGTATCCAGGCCTGCGGGCGTTCATCCAGCATAAATTCGAACTGTAGCCCTCCACGGGTGTTGGGATTATGCAGATACAGCAGCGGCAGCGCCAGCCCGATACAGCCATGGGCGAAGGATACCCCGGTCGGCGGCAGTTGGGCGATCTGCCCGAAGCCGAAAGTGCCCCCGCCGTATGGATGGGCGCTCAGGTACACGGCGCCATCCCCCACTTCGATCTCGCCAAGACTCAACTCGGCCAGGCACAGCGGCAGTGAGCGCCCACCAAGCTGCTGTGGGTTGTGGATCGTCAAGGAGGCGTTAAGCTCGCCATCAACCAACGTGATATCCAGCGTGACCGTTGCACGCTCCCCCACCCCGGTGATCCGATATCCTTCTTCACCATCCGCGCCGTTGAGCCACTCAATCCGATGCGTGATCCCCGGCGATTGCGTGGCGCTGCCGAAATAGGTAAGCTGCAGATCGGTCTCCGCCCATGCCGGCGCATTCTCGCCGGAATCGACGACATTCCACACGTAAAACGTGTTATCCCCTTGAATGTTAACGCGCACGGGGACATTGACCAGCGGCATGCCGGCTGCCGGTGACCAGTTGAGCAACAATCCGGTGTCAGAGGCATATGTGATAGAAAAGGAGCGAGTCTGCATGGGTTATCCTCCTTGCGCATAGTGTAGCACAATGTGGCAGGGGCTTCCAGCCTCATGTGGCACGGCCATCCTGGCCGTGGGTCGCCTGGGCTTCTAGCCCAGGCGTCAATACCCTATAGATGAAGGGTCGCATGGGCAGGATGCCCATGCGACTCACGGGCTGAAAGCCCGTGCCACATGAGCGTCGTGCCATATGAAACAGGTTACGCACTTGATCACATGTGCGGAGAAGTGTAGACTTATGGGCAGCGCGTATGACCGCAAATATACTAGGTAGGGGTAGATTCGTGGAGAAGCAAACCATCACGATCGGCAATGGTGCCGTTGAAATCCTGACTGCAGGCGAGACGTATATCGGAATCGGCAAAGTCTGGATCGGCGAGACGCTGGTGCGTTCCGGGCGCTTGCCGATGACGTTCTATACGCAATCATATGCCGGCGCGGAGTTCGACCGGCTGGTATTCAGGGGCATCGAGCAGACGGACGACGGCGCACGCATCCGCATCCAGGCGATCTTCCGCCCGATGCAGACGAAGATGATGCGCGATCACAGCTTCGACCCGATCCATGAGCAAGGCGATTGGGATGAGCCGGCCATCGCCGGCACCGGTGAGTTCACCCTGGTGATTAAACCGGCAGCCGACCGCTTCAACGGGGTAGACTTCACCGGTCTGGCCTATCATTACGAATATGAGAGCAGCGACATCCCCCTCTTCTATTTGCTGGATAAAGCGAGTTGGGAATTAGATGGCGATGCCTGCGGCATCACGGTGTACAACCAGTCCTCCTGTTCCGACCCGGCCGTCACCCTTGCCGAGGACACCTTCTGGAGCACGGAAGGCTACCTTTTCTTCTGCGATGAAGCCTCCATGGCCAACCGCTGCATGACGCATAACCTGCCGCGCTGGGCCTCACACCAGGCCTTCGACTTCCAGTGCAAAGGCGACAAGACGCTGCTCGGTGTGTATGACCGCGTGGATCTCATCCGCTCGCTGCTCACCCGCGAAGCCGGCAAAGCAGAGATCAAGACCTTCGACAAGCATATCTTCGACCAGACGCTCTCCTACCACACGTCAGCGAAGGCGATCCTGCTGAATGGTGAGCCAAAGACCATCACGGCCCAGCAGAATCTGTGGACGTGGGTCTTCGATGCCGTGCATCGCCGCGCTCGCGCCGAATTCGGTTTACGAGAGCAGCCGGCAATCCCGACCACTGCCCACCATTACTGGAATAATGCAACGATCGACACCTACTACCGCGACGTGGTGCCGGCGACCGCGAACATCGGCGCCCGCGCGATCTTCGCGGAAAATTTCAAAAAGTCCGACCGTACCGAAGGCGGCAACTCCTTCCCGCCCAACAGCATCGGCAACTTCTGCATCTCGCACGAGTATGAAATCGCCCCGGTCTACGGCGGCATGAAGAAGTTCAAGGAATATATCGACCGCTGCAAGGAACTGGGCATCGAGAACTACATGTGGACGAACACCTATGTCTCCCACTCGGCGCTGATGAACCGGGAAGAGCGCGATGCCCGCGGCTGGTTCTGCGCCATGGAGGACACGCGCCTCAAATACGGCGGTGCCTACAGCAACTGGAGCAGTTGCATTGATCTAAAGCATCCGGATGCCCGCCGGTATTACATCGATGCCCATGTGAAGATCGCGCAGGAGAGTGGACTGGCGGGGTATTTCATCGACAGCTTCTACAACCTCTTTTTCATGCCGATCAACTTCAAGCGCGGCTACCCCACCACCATGTGGCGCGAGGCGCTGGAGGTGTTGAAGGCCTGGCAGGATGCCGGCGTCGGCGTCTACATCGAGTCATTCGGCCCCTTCGGGCAGCCGGGCCATGGCCATCCTGCCTCGTATAACGCGGAGAAGATCTTCATCAGCTATTACGTCGGACTGGGCAACGGCTATGTGACCATCCCCGTCCCCGGCGCCGTCACCTCGGAGAACATCAAGCACGATGCCGCTTTCATCTACTACCAGTGCGCGCACAAAGTGCCGCCCAAGCTCGACCTCTTCGTCGATGGCCAACGTCTCGACACGTTCTACGGCCCCGAGCAGCGCCGTGTGATCGAGGAATACCACAGCCTGCTGGAGCGCATGTATACCCGCTACCTGCAGGAAGACGGCCTTGCCGTGCTCTGGCACAATGAAGCGGGCACAGAAGCCACGCTGTGGAACTTCGTCGACCGCCAGGCCGCCCTCTCCGGCACCGTCACCGACCTGACGACGGGAGAGACGCTGCCGCAGCAGGCGACCTACACCCTACAGGCGGCACATACATATGGTATCAGCGGGTGCCCGCTGCCGACGACGGTATGCACCAGCGCTCTCGCCACGGCGGAGGCGTAAGATACAGCGAGACGGCGGGGAGTTGTCACTTCCCGCCGTCTACCCGCTCAACCCGATATGGCTTTATCGCAAGCCACCCCTGATATACACCTTCAATCATCCAATTCCATTAATTTGCTGCTACACCTTCCGCACGACGACTTCGTCGCAGCCAATGATAATACAGGAACGACCGTCTCTGCCACACGCGGAGGGGTATTACGATTGCTCGCTGGATGTGGAGCAGGTGTTGGGCTGGCAGCAGGACGGACAGCAATATCCGCTGGCGAAGTTTGCGACGCAGTACCACCGGCCTGATCTCGTCCGGCAGGCGTTGAGCGGGCTGGCGCACTGATGCCAGTTCTTCCAATCTGTTCTATTTCTGATCTGGTGTGGGAGGTTGAGAGACTCCCAAACTCCCAAACTCCCATACCGACTCCAGCTCTAATACCCAGAGCCGGATGCGACACAAATCACACTGGCATATAAACAGTTCTACTGCCCCTGTGCCGCCCTCCCATAAAACTGTTCGCGAAGCCGGACGCTGGTGCGGTGGTAATCGCTGAGCATGTCCTTCAGCAGGTCGCCTTCGATGTTGCGGGCGGCGAGGGCGTTGGCGTTGTTTTCGAACCAGAGCGACAGGGTGCGATACTCGACCAGGGTGGTTGGGTTGGCGCTGAGTTGCCGGGCGTATTGCTGCTCGAGATGGGCGGCGCGGGCGATAAGGTCCTTGTTTTCGCTCTGCTGCAGAATCTGCGGGTAGAGCGCGAACAGGCTGGCGCGCAGGAGAGCTTTTGTGCACGGAGTGCGCCCGTCCAGCGAAGCCAGCAGCGCAATCGTCGAGTTATCCAGCGCGGTCAGCGCCTCGTCCTGGTCCGCGTCCTCCTTCTGCAACGCTTCCTGGGCCGTTTTCACCGCCGGCAACTGGCGCAGGCGCGCGGCCAGGTAGACGGTGTATTGCGTGTGCGCCAGCAAAGACAGGCGCGCGGCGTGCTCCAGGTCATCCACTGATGCCCAGTCGGCGTTGAGCACACGGGTCACCAGCCGGCAGGTGCGGTCCGCCTTGCGCGTGTTCGCCGGGGTGAGCTCCCGTTCGCAGTCGCGGGCTAGGTCCGTCAGGTAAATCTCCTCCATCGCCGACAGGTCGATGTTATTCGGATGCGGCGGCATGGCAGGCAGGGTGAGAAATTCCTCATCGAGCTGCGCGGTCAAACGCGCGATAGCCGCCTTGTCCGCCTGCTTCTCCCCACGCTCCACCTCGAGCAGGAAGAGCGATTTTTTGACCGTGCCCAGCGCGTGTTTGGCCAGCCCCGCCGGCATACGCGCAATGACCCGGTCGAGCAGCGCGCGCACGGTGGCGACGGGTAGCGACTTATCGGTGTCCGCCTCTTTAAGGGCGCGCATTGCCAGCCGGTAGCCCTCCGCCACGCGCAGGTCCAGCCCGTGCTGCACCAGCAACTCACGCAGCAGCGGATCGGCGGCCGGCGGCATGGCAATCGCCTTCTCATACCGCGCGATCTGCGTGGCGAGCGCCTCCTGCGGCTCGATGTCGTTGCGCATCAGCAGCGCGATGGGCCAGTCAGGATGGCGGCGGCTGATGCGATCAAGATAGTCGCGCGCCCGCTGCTGGTCCTCCGGCGTGTCCAGCCTGGCTTCCAGGGTGGCAAAGGTCAGCCAGAAGTGCTCTTGCAGGAAGAGCGTGTCCGGCACGGGCGGCTTCTGTAGCGCCGGGCGAGTCAGGATCTCCTGCATGGCATCGCGCGCCTGCTGATCCTCCCCCCGCGCCATCAACTCCTGCACCTTGGCTGCGTCGAATGCCAGGGTGAGTGGGATCGCCAGGATGGCATGCGTGTAGGCCTCCGCACCGGCGGGGTCGAGGTGACGCAGCAGGCGAATCTCCTGCCGGGCTCCTTCGATCTCCGGATCACCCGGCATCATTTTCGTCAGGTGGGCCAGATCCTCACCCACCTCTTCCCAGTGACCGGCGTGAATGAACACCCAGACCTTCTGCATCAGCACGAAGCCGGTGTCCGGGTTGGCTAATGCGGCAGCCTGCACGTCCTCCATCGCCCCCTGGCGGTCGCCGGCGAGCAAGCGGATGCGCCCGCGCAGCGCCCGCCAGATCGGCTCGCTGAGGACAGCCACATCAGCGTCTTTCAGCGCCGCGGTGTACTGGCCGTCAACCATCGCCAGCCAGGCGCGCGCGACGTATGGGCGTGCGCCGCTCACCTGCCCGTCCGCGAAGAGGCGGGCGATGCGTTCTCGCGCCTGCTGGCGGTCGCCATGCATCATCTCATCCACGGCCGCATTCGTCTCCAACTCACCGTTGACACGCAAGGCGCTTTTCGGGTCGAGCGGCACGGCGTCCGGCGTCGTCACGGTGAAGGTCAGCACACCACCCTCATCTCCGGCATCTGCCAGTGCAGTAGCCGCCTCGGACAGCATCTCATCGGAGGCGATGATATCCGTTGCGGTGAGGTTGGCGTTCAACTGTACGCCGCCGCTCACGTAGAGGAATTGCTGCTGGTCCCCCTCGACGGCGGTGATGATCTTCGGCCCGATCCCCTGGTAGCTGTCCGGCACCTCGACGGTCGCCACCGCCCGGTTGGCGGCGGCATCGAGCTGGGCATTATGCACGCCGCGCGCTCTGAGCACGGCGGCCAGCTTCGCGGTGTCGAAGAGCGCGTGCAACTGCTGCATGATGGCTATCTGCTCCTCGATCAGGTCGTAATTGTCCGTGAAGATGCGGGCGGCTTCCTCGGCGATGGGGTCCTTCGTGCCCGTGCCGACCAGGGCTTCCTGCGTGCGTTTCATCGCCTCGGTGAGCACGCGCACGTCCGAGTCGTAGTACCAGACCGTCAGATCGCCGACAGTGGTCTCATATACCTCGGCGCCGGTGGTTTCCTTGGGACAGAGCCACCAGCGCGAGCACTCCGCCCCCGGCGCGCCGGGATGCGCCTTCATCAGGTCGAAGGCGGACTGAAAGCCATCGATCTCCGGCTGCTCCTCGCCCAGCATGATGCGCTTCATGACGTAGTCCGCATCCAGCATGGTGCGGACGAACGCCGACTTCCGGTATTCCGCGGGCACGGATTCGACGCGCACATGCTGCGGGCCGGCGAAGTCCTCCGGGTCAGGATCGAGGGAGATGGCCGGGCTCAGCCCACGCTTCCAGATAGTCTGCAGCGCCACGGTGAGGAATTCCAGCGGAATGGCGGGCCGGTCCTCTTCCACCTTGCCCAGCAGATATACCTCGTTCGTTTTCCGATTCAGTGCGAAGCCGGTCAGTCGCGTCAGGCCGCCGAGGGTGGCGTCGTGTGCGTCGCCCGCGTCGTGCAGGATGGTGCTCAGCCGCACCGCTTTCACCTCCTCAGCGCCACCGGCCTGCACCAGGAAATTCTCTTTCCCATCCAGGAGCTGTTCGGTGAGTGTGCCCAGGATCTGCCAGCGTATCTCATCGTACCGGGCATCGGTGACGATGGTCGGGTCGAAATAGAGGCGCACGCCGCCGACGGTGTCCGAGAGCGCGGAGACCTTGGTATTCAACGACTCGCTGGGCACCGGCGGTTCGACGACCTTCGCCTTGCCACCCTTCAGCTTCTTCAGGTACTCCTCCTCATTTAACGGCACGTCGTTGGCGTTGTGCCAGGTGGGGATATACCGCTGCTTCTCCGGCTCGCTGGCACCCTGGATCAACGCATCGAGCCAGCGGCGATTCTGTTCCGGAAGGGTGGTGGTGTCGTGCTGGATGGAGTCATACCCGTCAAGGCCGGAGTAGCTCCCTTTGTTTTTATCGTACACGATCTCGCGCAGCGCACGGGCGCCGGCGGCATCGCGCGGGCTGTTGGGATCGGAGACCAGGTAGCGGATGACATCGTCCGTCTCTTCGCGCTGTTCCACCAGCACGGCATGCGCCACCCGCTGGGTTTTCTTCTCTGCCGGGATGGTCGCATCCCCGCGGTCGTGCTCATAGGCTTGCTTGTTGGAGAGGATGAGGATTTGCGGATTGTCCGCGCTGATGCCGTGGTCGACCAGGCTTTGATCCACCGCTTGCGGATCGGCGGTTTTGCTGTAAACCTCCTTCTGATAATCGCGCCCGCGCAATGCGTACTTCTGCGCCATGGCTGCGAATTGTTCAACGAATAGGCGATCGCCCGGTCGCTCCCTCCCGGTCAGCGGGTCCTTCGCCGGCGTGGTGATCTCAGTGAAGGAATGCCCGCGTGCCTTGTCGAGCCCCAGACGGTGGAACTCCAGCTTGGCGCGCACCATGCCGTAACAAGCGCCGTCCGCCGCCACCCCCTCGGCCCCCTGGCCCCACGGCACGCGCGGATTATCAATCCCCCAATCCGCCACCGCCTGTCCCGGTGCGCGCAGGGACAGCCAGAACAGGGTAAAAAGCAGCGTGCCATAGAAGGCAAGCGCCGATGGAATCGCGTGCTTATGTGCCATTCTCTCGCTCCACCAGGATAACGCCAATCGAATGTGACAGCGGTAACCTTTAATTTAAGTTACCCTTATTTTACCATAAGTAACAGCGAATCTGACATGGGGTGAATGGGAGCATGCTGGGGTGACACAGCGTTCACTCGGCGGCCATTTCCACGGGTGGCACCTCCGGCACTTGCTTGATGAATGGTTTGCGCGAGATCGATAGCCAGGCGATGGCGCTTCCGCCGCCGGCAATCAGGTGGACCAGGCCCAGCGGGATGATGATCGAGTGCCAGCCGCAGGACATCAGCAGCATGCCGATGCTGCCGACCAGTGACATGGTGCAGTTAATGAGCGAGGAGGCGGTGCCGGTGGCGCCGTGGTGTTGTTCCAGCATCAGGTGGGTGCTGGGCGGGCGGATAATCCCCATGGCCATGGTGGCCGGAATGACCGAGCAGGCGAAGAGCCAGGGATAGAGGCGGCCCAGGGTACAGAGCGAGATGCCGCTTATGGCGATCACCACCGCACAGGCCGTGATGATCACCCGACTGTGCACCTGACGGGAGACATGCAAAAACACCCACGGCGCCACTACGGCGCTCAGGGCATTACCGCCGAAGTAGAGACTGTAGGCCAGCTCGCTCTGGTGGAATTCGCGGATGTAGACATACGATGAGGCGGCCAGGTACGCATACAACGGCATGATCACCAGCGAAAAGATGATCAGCAAGGCGGTGAACCCACGATTCTTCAGCACCGTGCCCAGTTGTCCCATCGTCTGCAAAACGGTGCCTTCATAGCGTGACACCACCGTCTCGCGGAGCGCGAAGCTCCAGACCAGCGCCACGGCGCCGAAGCTGGCCAGCGTCCAGAAAATCCCGCGCCATACGGTGAATTTCAGCAGCATGGCGCCGATTACCGGCGCGATAATGGGGGCGATCATCACCATGGACTGGATGATCACCAGCCCATGTTCACGCTTGCGTCCATGGAAAAGATCCTTGACCAGCGCCACCGCGATCGCCGGCGATGCGCTGCCCGCCAGCGCCTGCAGTACGCGAAAGACGATCAACTGGTTCACATCCCTGGCACAGGCACAACTGACACTCGCCAGCACATATAATGCCAACCCGCAGAGCAACACGGGCTTCCGGCCATACTTATCGCTCAACGGCCCCCAGAGCAACGTGCCGGCGCTGTAGAATACGAAAAACAGGATCAGTGTCAGGTTGATCAACTGCTCCGATGCATGGAACGTCGCGGTCATGGTGGGCAAGGCGGGCAGGTACATATCCGTCGAGAGCGGGATAAACGCCGACAATAACGCCAGTAGCGCCAGCACCCCGGCCTCCCCAATTGGCTGCTTCACGACGGGGACATCAGTCACAAGGGTTTCGTTTTGCTGCAATGCGGTCTTCACAATCTCGAAGGTAACATGAGAGCGGAGCAATGGTCAACCATCTGGGGAAAAATGGGGTGAATTACCAGATTCGTTGTCGAAGATAGCAACGTTGGAGATGGCACCGTGGACTACCCCACCTCTTTCCGCATGTAGATGACATGATCGATGCCGCTGTGTACCATGCCGGAGGAGTCCGCGAAGCGCCAGGGTTCGTCGACGGGATAGTCGTCCAGCGCGACATACCCGAGGCGGCGGTAAAGCGCCAGGGCGCGGGGGTTGTGATCCGGGTCGACCGCCAGGTAGAGCGCCTCGCCGCCGGTTTCGCGGATGAGCGCTTCCGCGGCATGGAGCAGCGCCGTGCCATACCCGTGATCCCGGCAATCCTCGCGTACCTGCAGATCGACGATCTGCGGCACGTAGCGCGGTTTCCAGAACGGCGGCCTACCGAGCAACAGGAAGGCATAACCGACCACCTCGCCATCGTCTTCCGCCAGCAACACGCGCATCGGCGTATCCGGTATATGCCGCACCCGGTCAGCATGGGCCGCCCCGCCCAGCGCCTTCACCTGCTCCAACGCGGGAATATCCTGTTCTTGCGCTTCACGTATCACCATGATATTTCCTCTTACCCTCTCGCCTATCCATCCCATACGCCGCAATGTGCGTTTCGCTTCACTGCATTGCTTTCCACTTCGGCCGCAGCAGAATGAACAGGATGATGAGCGGGATATTGTTGTAGGCAGTTCCCAGTACCCCTGTCAGGGCTTCCAGCACGGATTGCGTGCCCCACATCGCGGAAACGAGTTGCGAGAGGACGATCAGGATCAGTCCATACGCGCCCCAACGGTAGCCTTGCCACACGGCGCGAATTTGCAGCAATTCGACCAGGCCGATGACCACCCCGGTGATCGGGAGCGCGCTGGCTGCGCACAGAAACGTGACCGGGGAGGCGAATTCCGCGATCTGCGGGGTGAAATGTGCGACGAGCTTGGCGACGAAGGTAATGCTCAGGGCACTGGCGATGATCAGCAGCACACTCGCACAACCGAGATAGCACAGACAACCGGACAACAAGCATCCCCGGTCAAACGGCTTCGACTTTGCGGCTCCCGCGCGGCATTTCGATAACTTCTTAGCCATGATTGCGTACTATAATTCTTCCTGTAATAGCGGTTCCCTTTGTAGGCACCTGCCATCCACCCGTTTACCTGGAATGGGAGGAGAGGAGGGGTTAAAAATGCGAATACTCCGACGCCGTAACATAGCCGGCAATCAAGGCGAAGAACCAGAAAGCGATCTCAAAGATGTTACCGAGGAGTCTGGGATTGACCATGAAAATCATAATATCGCCGAGGAAGAGCGCAGCGAGAATCAAGCCCATGCTTAAGAATTGCATCGGCAGGCCATGATGACCGCCAGAGCCTTTGACAACGCCAAGCGCGGTGAAAAATCCCAGCGCAATAGTAAGCCAGTAATAGTAAACATGGTAGGTAATCACGATTCCGAGCAGGATGGCCACCCAGATGCCGGCGCCGATACATCCGAACGCCACGGCGCGCGCGACATTCGGCGTGAATTCAGCGGTGGAGACGAGGGGCGTTTTATCTTCATCAGCCAGTTCCGGAATCGGGCCGACGCTCCGTCGTGGTTCCTCGGGCCTTGCCGCCTCCGGTGCATGGTGCCCGGGAGCGCAGTGCGGGCAGAAATCAAACAGTTCGCCTTGCACCTCGACTGATATGGCGTCTCCGGCTGGGATCTCTTTCGTACACTGAAAGCAACTCGGCATGCCATCCTCCGTGTGGTATATCTTCCACAAGTATAGCAGCGTTATACCTGATATTTACCTCGCGCGCACCAGTAACACCGGCACACGCACGTTGTGCTGCACACGGGTCGCCGTCTCGCCGAAGATCAGATCGGCGACGAATTTGTGGCCGTGGGTGCCCATGGCTACCAGGTCACAGTCGTGTTCTTCCACCCAGCGGATGATCTCCTCGGCCGGTGTGCCGTAGGCCAGCGCAGTGTCGCAGACAATGCCTTCTGCGGTGAACTCCTCGCGCACCTGTTCCAGATACGCGGTATCCTGGACGATCTCCGGGCTCACCGCATCGGCGCCGAAACGCTGTGCTGCCCATCCGTCCGCCACGTGCAGCAACACCACCCGGCTGTGCAACTGCCTGGCCAGCGCTTTGATATGGTCGATAATCACCCGGTCCGTGGGCGTGGTATCGAGTGTGACAAGAATGTGATCGTACATGATTATCCACCTCATCAGTGATGGGCGATTCCTTCACCCTCTTTAACCTCTGTGAGAAGAGATGGGAATGAGGGAAAGATCAGTATGTCTGACATGACCGACAATTCGATCCCTTGCATCCTGAATCCTGCATTCCGTCTCTCAATGTCCGACCACCACCTGCCAGGCGGCTTTGACCGCTGCCGGCAGACCGTAGATGTCCATCACCGTGATGAGCAGCGCGCTGCCCCAGCCGGCGGCAAGGAGAAAGCGGCCCAGTTTCCAGCGTCCCATGCGCACACGACTGCTGGTGAAGTGCAGCAACGGGAACATGGCAAAGGGGAGTTGCAAGGCCAGCACCACCTGGCTGAGCACCAGCAAGTCAGTGACGCTGCTGCTGCCGCGGATGGCGATAATGAAGATAGCGGGCAACACCGCAATGAGACGGGTGATCAGCCGGCGCACCCAGGGTTGGAGGCGCCAGTTCATGAATCCCTCCATCACCACCTGCCCGGCTAGTGTACCGGTGATGGTGCTGCTTTGCCCGCTGGCCAGCAGTGCTACTCCGAACAATACACTGCCGACGGCGGTGCCCAGCAGCGGGGCGAGGGTGAGATAGGCGACGCGGATCCAGTCGCTGTCCGGGCTGAAATGCACCACCTCTCCTCCCGGCACCGCCACACTGGCCTTGCCGAAAAAGACCATTCCCGCCAGCACCAGGATGGCGGCGTTGACCAGGAAGGCAAGGGTCAGCGAGAGGGAGGTATCGATGGTGTTGAACTGCACCGCCTTGCGGATCGACGCCTCATCCTGCTGGAATTTGCGCGATTGCACCAGTGCCGAGTGCAGGTAGAGGTTGTGCGGCATCACCGTGGCGCCAATGATGCCGATGGCCACCACCAGCATGCCGGGCATCCCCAGGGTGGGCAGGAAACCATGCCCGAGTTCGTGCAGATTGGGCCGCGTGTGCGGCAGGATGACGATCTCGATGAAGAAGCAGATCGCAATCGTCGACACCAGCACGGCGACGATCGCTTCGATGAGCCGCATGCCCATGTTGCGCAACGACAGCAGCAACACCACGTCAAAGGCGGTGATGATGAGCGCCCAGAGGAGGGGGATGTGGAAGAGCAGGTTGATGGCCACCGCGCTGCCCAGCGACTCCGCCAGGTCCGTGCCGGCAATGGCCAGTTCACAGAAGATCCAGTTCGGCCAGCGCGTCCACGCCGGATACCAGTCACGACAACATTGCGCCAGGTCCTTGCCCGTCACCACCCCCAGCCGTGCGGAGATGATCTGCAGGAAGATCGCCATCAAGCTCGCCAGCGCCACCACCCACAGCAGCGCATATTTGAACTGCGCCCCCCCCTGCAGGTCGGTACCCCAGTTGCCGGGATCCATGTAGCCGACGCTCACCAGCCACGCCGGTCCGAGGAAGACCAGCAGTTGCCGCCAGAAGCTCCCTTGCCCCTCCGGCACTTCCACCGACCCATGCATCCCGTCCAGCGACAGATGATCTGCCGTCTCGACCTGCGCCTTCTTCACTTTTTCCGGCATTCCCATCGTCCCGTATGATTCCTTAGCCTTACGGTTATTTCCGCAATAATAGCAGGTTTCGTGCAATCGGTGGGTAGAAGCGCACTGCCGGCTGAGAGTATTTCCATTGACTATACCGGCTTGACTGTCCATGTCAATCCGGATACACTGATTGTGAATCAGGCGCGGAAGGGGATCGGTGACATGTTTCGGCAACTCGCCAGCCGAAATCAGGGAGAATGGATACGCATCATGCTGCTCATCGTGCTCACGGCACTCTTGATGAACGGCGCGACATTCGTGCACCACCACAACGATGATCCCTCTGCAATGGTCTGTGAGTATTCCAATGATTCGCATGATGATGTCGTCTATGACAATGCCGCAACCATCGTGCAAATCCCTATTCTCGCTGACTGCGGAACTCACCGGCATCCGCTCTGGAACCACCTGGTTTTGAAACTCATTTACGCCTCCATTTTCCATCCACCCAAGGCGGGCTAACCCCGCGCATTACCTGCGTGTAGCCGCCATCCTCTGTCATGACCCATTGCATGTGTATCAAGGAATCATTATGCCGGCAGTCCGGTATGTGACGTGATATCTGTGCTCTGATGTCATGACATGCATCAACCTGTGCAGTCATCGTCTTCTACTCGAGTACTTCGGTGTCTCTCGCTCGATGGAAAGGGGAATCGACGTGCGCTGCACCGTCGCCGAAATCGGCATTGTCCTGGTGAAAACACAAGAGACGAAAGGAATAGTTATGAGATGTCCAGTGTGTGATGCGCCGATGCGCACGGTACAACGTTCCGGGGTCGAGATTGATATTTGCCCCGGCTGTAAAGGTATCTGGCTCGACCGCGGCGAGCTTGAGAAAATTATCGAGATGGAAGGGGCGAGTATCCCGACGTCTGCCAGCTATGATCGAATCGACAGCCGGCCAGTCGGGGAACCGCGCGGTTACTATGACGAACGTCGACATCATGACAAACATCATCATGATGACCATGATGATGATCGGTATCGCCAGCAGTACGACCAGCAGGGGCGCCCGATGCACAAGCGACGGAGCTCCTGGCTGGGAGACTTACTTGGGGGCCTGGGTGGAGATGATTGAGTCACGGCGAGAAGCAATGATGGGGACGCCAGAAGATGGCGACTCCGAGGGAGTAAAGCAAACGAGATGGGACACCACCATTATGACAAGTATGACGATGATGAGTATGAGCACTACGAGGAAGCGTATCGCGGGCATGCAAGGCGAAAGCCCCATTCACATTCGCTGAAGCAGAAACTACGGGGCTTCGGATGCGGGTGTGTCACGATCCTGGTGCTGCTGGTTATTGTGATAGTGATATCCACGGTGAATGGAGTACGGCAGTGGGTGATGCCGGCCGTGGGCGGATTGATCGCGCATTTGCCGAAAGCGATTCCGTTGTCGCCGGAACTGCGATCAGTGATACCGCCCGCATTGTCCAAACTGACACCAGCGGAGCAGATCCAATTAGGCCGGGAGGTGGTCCGACAGGAGGGGATTGACCGTAATGCCTTCACGGACCCGACCATCGATGCTGTTGCCGCACGATTACTCAAGGTCTTGCCCCCACAATATCGTGGGCCGCAAAGCAGTGGATGGGAATGGCGGTTTCAAGGTATGCGCACTCCGGACGGGCAGGTGAATGCCATCGCGCTGCCCGGAGGGAAAATTTATGTCTATGACGGCCTGATGAAGCTGGCGAATCGTGACCCGAACCAACTGGCGCTGGTGATCGGCCATGAGATGGGACATGTCGTGGAAGAGCATACCGCCAAACAGCTCCGCGCGACCGGCTTGCTTCAGTCCGTGGTGGACATGCTGGGGAACAATGCGGGAGAGGGGCAAGGCGGGGAGCAACCCACCGGAGGTATTCGCGCGCTGGCGACTTCCCTCGGCAAAGAGATTGTGAGCATGCAGCTCAGTCAGGCGGCGGAATTCCAGGCGGATGCATTAGGTCTACAATTCATGCGTACCGCCGGTTATGACCCGAAGATCGGCGTGCAAATTCTAGAGCGCATGGATCAACTGGCCCGCGCCAGCGGCCCAAATAACCCGCTCCTGGGCCGCATCTTCAGCACCCACCCGCCAACACCCTTGCGCATTCAACGGCTGCGCGAGCAGATGGGCGCCTAGCCAGACACAAAGTCAATCAGGCGAATGGGACACCAATAACAGCATTGGTGTCCCATTCACACTATATTCTGCCAATACGCCTGGCTCCCAGCGATCAACGCCATGCCGACGACCAGGTACAGTGAGCCGACCATCCCTTCAATGTGCCAGCGTGCTCCCGCCCAGCGGCAGAGGAAGCCCAGCCCGACCATACCCAGAATAAGTATGTAAGTCGACGGGCTATAGAGGCGCCAGAGCGGTGTGCGTTCGTTTAATGTAGAAATCCGCGCGAGGGTGCGTGCGGCGGAATTGCGCAGGAGGCACACGCCTTTCAATAGCCCGATCAGTACCGCGATTGGCAGAATGATAGCAAAGAAGCGGTGGGTATGCCGATCAGCCAGCACCCATATCACTCCGCGGATTTCGAGGATGATCCCCATCACGACCCAGACAAAGGTCGCATGGCGTATGTGTTGATTGCGTGAAACGTTGAAACTCATGAATGCTCTTTGACTGTCGATGGTCGGATATTTGTCAGCACCAGGCCGCCGAGGATCGCTCCGGTGGCGCCGAATATGAATGCGGCGGAAGGTGCGACGAAGGTCCACAGTGCACCGGCGGCGATGCTGGCCACCAGCGTCGCCAGCCCGGTCACCGTACCGAGCAGGCCGAGGGCGCTGGCGCGGATATTCGCGGGCACCAGGTCCACCGCGTAGGCCTTCCCCACCCCGTCCGTTGCGGCAGTATACAGGCCGTAGATTGCGAATAGCGGCCAGATCTGCCAGGGGTGATGGGCCAGCGCAAACCCCAGGTAGACCAGCGCGAAGACGACCAGCCCGCCAATGAGCACCTGCTTTCGCCCGATGCGATCAGAGAGGTGGCCCAGCCATGGACTGCTGACCGCGTAAACGAGGTTGTAGAAAATGTAGATGAGGGTGACGATGACGAACGAGTATCCGAGCTGATTCGCGCGCAGAATGAGGAAGGCATCGCTGGAATTTGCGGCGGAGAAGATGCCCCAGGCAATCAAGTACTGGCGGAAATTCGCCGGCAGCGATGCGAACCCTATGCTCGGTGGCACGGCGGATGGCGGCGGAGTTTTACGGTGCTCCTTGACCGTGAGCACCAGCAGCGCGCCGATGATGCCGGGGAAGAAGGCGAAGAGAAATACCAGGCGCAGCAGGTGGGCCAACTTAGGATCGATGGTGGCGCTGGGAGCAAAGGAAAAGAGGCTATGGATATCCCCGGACAGCAGCGCCAGCAGGCTGATGGTGAAAAGCGGCCCGAGCACGGCGCCCATGGTATCCATGGCGCGGTGCCAGCCGAACGCCTGCCCACGGTAGGCGGGGTCTACGGAGTCGGCCAGCAGTGCATCACGCGGGCTGGAGCGCAGCCCTTTGCCGAAACGATCCATGATGCGCGCGATGAGCACGAACGGCCAGGTGGCAGCGAGGCCGATGAGCGGCTTGGCCAGCGCGGAGAGCGAGTAGCCGGCAAAGACAAATGGTTTCCGCTGCCCGGAACGATCGGACATACGGCCCGCCACCGTCCGCATCAGGCTGGCCGTCGCCTCGGCCACGCCCTCGATCACTCCCAGCACGGCAGCCGGCGCCCCCAGCACCGCGGTGAGAAAGATCGGGGTGATCGGATAAAGCATTTCGCTGGAGACATCGGCAAAGAAGGAAACCAGACCGAGCCGAATGACATCCGAGGTTAAGCCAGGGAAGCGGGGCTTCGCCGCCTCTGGCACATTCTGGCTTTGCGATTCTGAGGAATTATTTTCACGCACCATGGCTCCCCCTGTGGAACTGCTTCGCCAGTCTGCACCATCATCTGGCTGGCCCTATTTGCGGAGTTCGGGTCTGCAGAACCGCACATGTATCCTTGAGATACTCCCGGTCCAGCATCCCTGACCCACCCACCAAATCCTCAGCCATCTGCCGGCGGATACTTGCAAAACAATTTCAAAGAGCATGCCGTCTCGACGGCGAGTGATCTGTTCTCACTTACCGCTGAGACGGCAGCGCTCCCAGCTATCTTACCCCAAATGCTTCAGTGATTATGGCATCAGATATCCTTCAACACGTACATCTTCGCCGATATGTTTCCAGGCGAGTTGGTGGAGGCGGTGGGCGTCGATGAGTTGTGCGATACCGGTGCCGCCAATGGCCGGGATGGCTTCACTGCCGCCGATGAGCAGCGGGGCGAGATAGAGACGCAGCTTATGCACCAGTCCCGCCGACAGCAGCGCGCCGGCGAAGCTCCCCCCCGCCTCGATCATCAGACTGAGGATCTCGCGCTTCCCCAACGCCGCCATCAGCATATCGAGATTCACATGGTTGCCATACATCGGCAGGATTAAGACTTCCACTCCCCGCTCGCGATAGGGCGCCAGGCGCGCGTCATCGGTCACCGCGGTGGCGAGGATCGGTGCGCGTTCAGCGGGAGCATAGACCTGTGCATCCGGCGCGGTGCGCAGCCGGGTGTCGATCACCACACGGCGTGGGTCGCGACCGCCGGGGATGCGCGCGGTGAGCGCCGGATCATCGGCGAGGACGGTGGCGGAGGTGGTGAGGATGGCATCCTGCACCGCGCGCAGGCGATGCACGTCGCGGCGGGCAGCTTCGCCAGTGATCCACTTCGACTCGCCGGTGCGTGTCGCCAGCTTACCGTCAAGGCTGGCCGCCAGTTTCAGTGTGACAAACGGGCGTCGGGTGAGGATCCAGTGGCGGTAGGCTTCGTTGAGGCGCTGCTCTTGCTCACTCAACGCTCCATATTCGACTTCGATGCCCGCCTCGCGCAGGATGTCCATCCCACGCCCGGCCACCACCGGATTGGGGTCCAGCGAGGCGAACACCACCCGCCGAATGCCAGCGCGCACCACCGCATCAGCACAGGGGGGCGTGCGCCCATAATGGGAGCAGGGTTCCAGTGAGACATAGAGGTCGGCGCCGTGCGCCTGGTCCCCGGCGGCGCGCAAGGCGAAGACTTCTGCATGCGGCTCGCCCGCCTTGGGGTGAAATCCTTCGCCGATGACCACACCATCCTTGACTACCACCGCGCCGACCATCGGGTTGGGCGAGGTGCGGCCATGCGCGCGTTTTGCCAACTGAAGCGCGCGGCGGAGATAGCGAAAATCGTCAGGCGTGAGTGGCATGGGTTATGGTTCCTTCGAGCGTGATGCTTCATGATCGGCGATAGTCTGGGCGATATCGCGCCAGAGCCGCCCGGCATCATCCCGGCGCTCATCGGTGACCGTGCGTAAATCGGCCACCACCAGGCAAAAGACTCCCCCGGTGAGGATGCTGATGCACCCCCAGAACGCCGCCCACAACCCGATATTCCCGGTATCCTCGGGGGAGCCGAGATGAAAAACCTGCACGCCGACGAGAATACTCGCAAGCAGGAAGATGAGCAGCGCAGCGGTAGACATGCGCAGGGTCAGTCGCCGTATCCCATAGGCATCGCGTTTCGCTCCGAACAGGAACATTTCACGCACGGCCAGCACGGCTACAATGATGATCCCCAGCACAAGACCGATCACAAGAAACATAGCAGTCCTCAATGGTATTGTAGCATACCTGGTAGGCAGTGGCCAGTGAAATTCAGTAACGCTATTCGGATGCAGGACTCAGGATGCAAGTGTTTAGGTCTGCACCCCGTTGCAGAATCTGGGGTCTTTGCAATATGGTAACTCGGTTATGTCTCGTTTCATGCTGCTTGAGGCAGGTAATGGTTTCTGAAGCCAGATAGGCTAACTCCCCCTGGCACACAGCATTATTTCTACCAACCTAGCAAAAAACTCTCTCGAAGCAGACATGAGCCGCCGTGCTGGTGGTTATGATCTAACTGGCTTGCATCATTCGGGAAGGATTGGGTGAATGGTGCGAAGACGATGGTTTTGCAGATCAAGGAAGTGGATCAATCCAGGAGGGAAGAACAATGCGGACGTCCGTACTGCTAGTGGCGTTGTTGGTGTGTGGTGTGCTGGCCGGGCAGGTGTTGGCGGCAGATGCGACCTGGCAATTCAAGTATCGAGGCCGCATTGCAATAGAAGGCAAGGCATTCAACGGGGTTGGGACGTTCAAGTTTGCCTTGTTGGATTTCAACGGCAACGTGCTCTGGGCGAACGGCAAGGTGGGGAAGACGGATGGCATCCCGGCGGGTACCGTGCAACTGCCTGTCAGCAATGGCGTGTATTCCGTGGTGCTGGGTGACCAGAAGCTCAACATGCCGCCACTCGCCCCGTCGCTTCTGCGCCGGGATGAACCGTTGACATTGCGCATCTGGTTCGATGATGGCGCACATGGCCTGGCAGTCGTGGGGGATACGCAGATCATGCCGATCGTGATGCCGCAGTCGGGGTCCGGTGGCAAAACGACGACCGCGGTTGGCGGCGATGATCTGCACGATCTGCTGCTGGAGATGCGCGAGCTGCGCGCGGTCATCAACCGGATAGCGCCGCCCGCAGCCGGCTGTTCAAATACTTCCACAGCAAACGCGATGACCACCGCCACAGTATCGCAGAAAAAGACACATGTGCTGGGCGATCCGAAGGCACCGGTGACGGTAGTCGAATTCACCGACTACCAGTGCCCCTATTGCCGGCAATTCGCGGAAACGGTGTACCCCGAACTCAAACGCAATTTCATCGATACCGGCAAGGTGCTCTATATCAGCCGCAACTACCCGCTGAGTTTCCACGAGAACGCCATGAAGGCGGCGCAGGCGGCGGTCTGCGCCGGTGAGCAGGGGAAATACTGGGAGATGCGCGATCTGATGTTCGCGCATAATACCGAACTCCAGCAGGATAACCTGATCAAACTCGCCGGGAGCCTTGGGTTGGATGCCAACCAGTTCTCCGCGTGCCTCACCAGTGACAAAGCACGCCCGGAAGTCGCCGCGGATATTGCCGATGGCAACGCCTCGGGCGTGAACGGCACGCCGACACATATAATCGGGCGTTCGTCTACCGGAGATAGCCTCACGGGGATCAAATTCTTCGGCGTGAGCGCCTATCCTGATTACGCATCCGTCATCACGCAACTGTTGAACTCCACATCGGGGAAGTGAGGCACGGGATGCATATCGCCTGGCAAGAAATACTGACCAGAGCGTTTGCCATTGTGCTGGTTTCCACGCTGCTGGGCATTGCCTTCAACGCGGCACATCCGCTAGGCATTGCCTGGCAGCGACCGATTCTCGCCAAGGCAGTCACGCCCAATGAGCCGCATGCCGTCGCGGAGAATCCACACCAAAATCCACTCCCAGCACAGCACAAATCGCCGGTCGTACAACAACCGGTCGAGCGTAAACAGCCGAAATCGCCGGTGAAGATGCCGGTCAAAGAGAGCAAATCCCCGCGGCCGTCTCATCCGCACTACACGAACCAGACGGTGGGAGTATCGCCGGTCACGGGGAAGCCGACGACACATAATCCGTATCAAAACGACAGCCTTGCGACTACGATTATCGCACCGCCCCCTGATCCGCCGGCGGCATCGGAAGCGATCACCTGGGATAAAGCAGAGGAACTGGTTGCGACGAAAGGCGCCGTACTCGTTGATGCGCGTCCGTCTGGCGCCTTCCAGGCGGGCAGCATCCCCGGCGCGGTCTCGCTCCCTTCCGGCGAGCTAGAGAAGCAGATCAAGAAATTCAGCGAGACTTACGGGGCAGATACCTACCTCATAATTTATTGCAGCGATCTGGAGTGTGGGGCCTCCGCGGCGGTGGCACAATCGCTGATCCAGCAGTACGGCTACAAGCATGTCTATCATATGCCCGGCGGCTACCGCGAATGGCAGCGGGCCAAGGCGTCAGCGAGCATTGTGGGAGAAAAAGCCAGTGAAAATAACCCTCACCCTTAGCGGAAGCAATGTGCTGCGGTGGCTGCTGGCGATGCTGTTTATCTGGGCAGCCATCTCCAAGCTGGCCAATCCGACGGCTATGCTCGGTAATATCTACGACTACGCGTTGCCGCTGCCGGATGTCTTGCTGCGCCTCGCGGCGATGGTGCTTCCCTGGGTGGAGTTGCTCTGCGGATTGCTGCTGCTGGCGAACCTGTGGATACAATCGGTGCTGTTGCTGCTCCTCGGTATCTTCACCCTGTTCCTGGCGGTCACCGGCCAGGCCTGGCTGCGGCATCTGGATATCGCCTGCGGGTGCTTCAACCTCAGCATCCTCGGCATCAACGCCTCGTCCAAAGCCGCACTCTTCCTCGAATCGGTCAAATTTGCCTTCTTGCGCAATATCGTGCTCCTTGGGTGTTGCGGGTATCTCTTCGTGCGAACTCGGGAGGGCGACGCTCCTGCGGAGCCATAGGCAAGCCTGTATTATATAACCTTGCCGATGGCTCCGCAGGAGCGTCGCCCTCCCCATGTTATTCGGCAGCACTCACGGCTTTCATATCCGGTGACGTACCGTGGGTCTGTTTTTTGAACAACAACAGCAGCGGCATGGCGACGACGAAACAGAGGCCGATGAGTATAAAGGCATCTTCAAAGGCGAGGATGGCTGATTGCCCCTGTATCGTCAAATCGATGAGCGACAGGGATTGCTTATGCGCGGTTGCCTGGGCGTATCCTTTGCTCATAAAATAATATTGATACATGTTGATACGCTGAAATGCGACGGATTTGTACTGGGAGATATGCTCAACCAGTAGTGAACGATGATAGGCCTCGCGGTGGTCAAGGAAGGTGGAGAGAAACGCGATGCCCGCACTGCCGCCGAGTTGGCGGAAGAGGGTAAACAGACCGGTGCCTTCCGCGATATCTCGCCCACGCAGGCCCGCCAGGGTCGCCAGCGTGAGGGGGACAAAGAGGAACCCCATCGAGGCGCCGCGCAGCACCAGTGGCCAGAAGATATCATCCGTCCCGGTATCCATGGTCAATGTGCGCAACATTATCATCGAGATTATGAAGCCCACCGCCCCGCAGGCGACCAGCACCCGCGGCGAAATCTTCATCACCATCCTGCCGATAATGGGCATCACTACCGCGGTGGCGATGGCGCCGGGGAGCATGGCAAAACCTGATTGTTGCGCGGTATACTGGCGAAGATTCTGCAGAAAGACCGGCAGGATGAAGACACCGCCGTACAGGCCGAACCCTACAATGGCGCCGAAGAGCGACCCGGCAGCGAGATTCCGATTTTTCAGCACGCGTAAATTGACCGCCGGATGCTCCACCCGCAATTCCCAGATGATGAACATTACGGTACCCACGACGGTGAGGAGGATGAGCCAGCAGATCAAGGGTGATTCAAGCCACCCCTCGCGGTTGCCTTTCTCCAGCACCATTTGCATGCACCCGAGTCCAATAGCGAGGAACCCGATGCCGATGACATCCACCGTGGCGCCTTTGCGGCGGGTGTATTTGGAATCATGCACAAAGAGCAACGTTAAGATGGTAGCGACGATGCCGATGGGCAGGTTGATATAGAAGATCCATGGCCAGCTGTAGTTATCGGTGATCCATCCACCCAGTGTCGGGCCGATGGTTGGGCCCACCATGACCCCCACCCCATAGATCGCCTGGATCATGCCCAGTTGCGCCGGCGGGAAGATTTCCATCATCGTGGCCTGGGCGGTAGACAGCAGCGCAGCGCCACCTGCCCCCTGCAAGATGCGGAAGAAGATCAGCGAATTGAGGCTGTGCGCGGTGCCGCAGAAGAGCGAGGCGATGGTGAAGATCGCCATGGAACCGGCCAGGTAGCGCTTACGCCCGAAGCAGGAGGCCAACCAGCCGGTGAGCGGCAGCACGATGACGTTGGCAATGATGTACCCGGTGGACACCCAGCTAATCTGGTCGAGCGTCACCCCCAGGTTGCCCATCATCGAGGGGATGGACACGTTCACAATACTGCTGTCCACCACCTGCATCAACGTACCAAGCATCACCGCGACAAGGATGATCCATCTCGTGGCGCCGGTGTATGTTGCATATTCTTCCTGCGGTTGCGGGGCTAATGTTTTTGTTGTATCAACCATTGCTCAATCTGTACATGCTACCGAATCCCCCGACCCCTTTTCTTCTCGGGAAAAGGGGTCGGGGGATTCGGTGTATTACCGTACGACGACGGTCGCCTTGACGGACAGGCCGGCTTTCAATTTATCAATATCCGGTTGATCGACATCCAGCACGATCTTCACGGGAACGCGCTGCACGACTTTCGTGAAGTTGCCGGTGGCATTATCTGGCGGGAGCAGCGCGAATTTTGCGCCGGTGGCGCCGGCGAGGCTGTCGACTTTGCCGGTGAATTTATGCCCGGGCAGGCAGTCGACTTCGATCTCCACCTGATCCCCATTGTGCATCTTCGTGATCTGTGTTTCTTTGAAATTCGCCACTACCCAGGGTTGGTCACTTGGCCCTTGCTGGATGATCGCCAGCAGCGGGGTGCCCGGCTGCACCAGCGCGCCGACCTGTACCGACTTGTTGCTCACCAGCCCATCGCACGGCGCGGTGATGACGGTATCCTTCAACTGGATCTGTGCGGCGCGCAACGCGGCACGGGCTTGCGCAATCTTCGCCAGCGCCTGCGCATGTGAACTGCGGCTGACATCCACCTGGTGCGGCGTGGTATGCGCTTGCTTCATCTGCCCCATGGCTTGCTCGCGGCGGGCTTGTGCCTGCAGCACGTTTTGCTGCGCGCTGTGATACTGGGCAATCGTCTGCTTAATATTGGCCTGCGCGGCTGCGGCCTGTGCGTGCGCCTGCAGCACGTTCTGCTGTGCGCTGTGATACTGGGCAATCGTCTGCTTAATATTGGCCTGCGCGGCTGCGGCCTGTGCGTGCGCCGTGGCGATCTGCGCGTTGGCCTGTGCAATGGTCGCGTCGGCCGTCTCTATCTGCCGGCGGGCGGATTCCAGATCGGCCTGGCGAGCGGTCACCAGCGCATTGGCGGCATCGACCTGACGGCGTGCGCTTTCCAACTGTGCTTTCGTCGTGCGCGCGGTCGCCGATGCCTGTTCGGCCACCTGCGCGCTCACCGCGCCTTTTTCATGCAGGTCCGCATAGCGCTGGGCATCGTGCGCGGCTTTATCGGCGATGGCCTGTGCCGCGTCGACGCCGGCCAGGCCAGCCAACGCATTCGCCTGCGCGGTCGTAATTTGCGCCTCGGCGGAACGCACGCCATCCTGCGCGCGTTTCCTGCTGACCTTCGCCGCCTCGAGCACTGCCAGGGTATTGCTGATGTTCGCTTCCGCACTAGCGGCGTTGGCTTTTGCGGTGCTCACCGCGGCGTCCGCGCGGCTGACATCGGATTTCGCCGCGGCAATGCCGCTCTCCGCACTAGCGGCGTTGGCTTTTGCGGTGCTCATTGCCGCTTCCGCGCGACTGGCATCGGACTTGGCCGAGGCGATGCCGCTCTCTGCCTGATCCACTACGCCTTGGGCCTGGAGCATCTGCGCGCCGCCTGTCTCATTGGTGAGCGTGACGGCGATGCCCGCCCCCTGCGCTTGCGCGATGGCGGCATCAAGGTTCGCTTGCGCCTGCTCAACAGCCGTGCGGTAGGTGCTGTCGTCCAGGACGACCAGCTTGGTGCCGGCCTTCACGAGCTGATTCTCTTTCACCAGTACCTTTTCGACAGTTCCGCTCACTTGTGGGGCGATCTGCACGACATCGGAATCGAGCTGCGCATCGTCCGTTGACATGTGCGTCGCGGCATAACACCAAAAATGATATCCAGCGATAGACCCTCCGACGAGAATTGCGAGGAGAATAATCCCGATGAGCGCTTTCCGCACCGGATTACTCGACGCGGTTTCAATGCGCTCGGTCTCTCCCGTTGGCCTGGCCGGATGCTCCGACTCGCCGTTGTTGCGTGACAGTGACGATTCACGGGGCTCTGAAATCTTAGACATCAGTCAAAACTCCCTGCAGTATGGTTCTTCGACTATTTGTTATGCAAACGAATGCTGATGGGTGTCTCGATTCGCATCGAGAGACCCATCAGCACAGGAAAGCACTACGGATCAGCATGATGGCGTGAGGCGTTATCATAACATGATCGCCCCACTGCTGAATAGTTATTCTTTCGCCGCTGTGCTACCGCCATTCGCTTTCTGCGTGAGCGTCGTGAAAAATTCATCCCAGTTCATGCGGCCGCGCCCCGGAGCCGGGGCATCTTTCGGCGTATTGAACGGGTTGAAATCTTTCATCATTTGCGGGCGCTGCCCGCGGCCTTGACCGCCGCGTGATCCATTGCCGCGGGGGCGATCCTTCATTTTGCCGATCTCGGTCAGTTGCGTATCCGTCAGCACCGCGTTCACTTGTTTTAACGCTTCTTTCGCCTGATCCTGTGTCAATGTCGGCTGCGAGCGCAATGGCTGCAATACCGCCAATAAGGACTTTGCCTGTTCTGCCGTGAGCGGCGCCTTCTGCTCCTTCTCCAGGCGGGCGATCTTCCCGACCCGGCTCATCAACGCGAAGGTGTTTTTATGCTCATCGCGGAACTGCTGGAAGCTGCCTCCAGAACTGCCGGCATCGGAGGTCTGGCTGCTATTCCCCCCCTTCCCCGGATCGCTGGTATCGATGACTTCAACCTTCTTCCCGCACCCGGAGCAGAACACCCCCAGCATAAGCAGCAACAGCACTGAGATGCATATCCACGAAATCTCTACTCGTTTCATCTCATCGCTCCTTTTCAACAAACTCATTCGTACCGCAATGCCTCAATCGGATCAAGCAGCGAGGCCTGGCGGGCCGGATAGACCCCGAACAACACGCCAACGATCGCGGCGAACGAAAACGATACCACAATGGAAATCACAGAAACCGATACATTCCAGCCGGTGAGTGTCGCCAACAGCCACGACCCGGACAATCCCAGCAGAATGCCGATGATGCCGCCCAACAGCGAAAGCGCCATCGACTCGATGAGGAATTGCAGGAGAATGTCACGCCGACGAGCGCCCAGTGCCATACGAATGCCGATCTCTCGTGTGCGCTCGGTGACGGATACCAGCATGATATTCATAATGCCGATGCCGCCGACCAGCAGGGAGACACTGGCAATGCCGGCCAGAAGCAGCGTGAACACCTGGTTGTTCTCCTGGGCCATCTGGATCACATCCGCCTGATTGCGCACGAGAAAATCATCATCAGCATTCTCGGAGAGCCGGTGCAGTTTTCGTAAAGCGGCGCTGATCTCTTGCACCGCCTGATCCATCACATCGACTGACCGCGCCTGCGCGCTGATCATGCGAACATAGCGGGTGCCGATCACACGGCGCATGGCAGTGGTAATCGGGATGAAAATCTGATCGTCCTGATCCTGGAATCCCATGGCGCCTTTGACCGCCAGTTGCCCGATAACCTGGAAATTGATGCCTTTGATGGTGATCGTTTTCCCAACCGGTGATGCGTCGCCGAACAGGTTCTGCGCGGTGGTGTGCCCGATCAACGCCACTTTTCGCATCGATTTCATATCACTCTCGCTGATGAATGTCCCGTCATCCACCTTGAAGCTGCGCACATCGCCATAATTCGCCGTCACCCCGATGATGGAGGTATTGGTGTTCTGGTGGCCGTATTTCACTTGCAGGTTCGTCCGCACCTCTGCGGCGGACTGCAAGAGGGAGGAGCACTTCTGCGGGAGCGCCGTGGCATCTTCCAGCGTAAGCGTATTGCTGCTGCCGAAACCGCCGAATACGCCGCCTTGCCGCGTCTGCCCCGGCATGATCATCAGGACATTCGTCCCCATTTGCTGGATACGCTGCATGGTCTGTTCTTTCGCGCCCTGGGCGATGGCCAGCATGGCAATGACCGCGCCGACGCCGATGATGACGCCCAGCATCGTCAGCCCCGCGCGTACTTTATTCGCGCTGATCCCTTCCAAGGCGACGCGTAAGCTCTCGAGCAGATTCATGCATCTTCCTCCAGCGGCAGCTTCACTTCTCTCCGCCTCGCACAGCGTTTGTCGGTCGCCTTTGTATCTGAGATGACATCGAGCACGGTCATCACGGCACTGAGCACAAAGCTGAGTATCATTGGTATTGCGCGCAATTTACCTGTGGAAATCTCTTGAACCATAAATCGCATACCGTAAGGCATCGTTATACTTCCTCCTCCACAGGTAATGCGGCCAGGGTCTGCCGGGCATTGATGGGCTGCGCGACCTTTTCATCAACGACGATATGTCCATCTTTGAACCGGATGACGCGCTGGGCATGCCGTCCGATATCTTCTTCGTGCGTCACGATAACGATGGTTTTGCCTTCGGCATGCAATTCCTGGAAAAGCACCATGATCTCTTCGCTGGTCCGCGTATCCAGGTTGCCGGTCGGCTCATCACCGAGAATAATGACCGGATCGTTGACCAGCGCACGGGCAATGGCCACGCGTTGTTGCTGCCCGCCCGATAATTCATTGGGCTTATGGTCCATGCGCTGCCCCAGACCGACACGCTCCAGGGCCGCCCGCGCGCGTTCTTCCGCATTGGTGATGCTCGGATTATATTGCATCGGCAACATGACCTGACGCAAGGCCTGGCGGCGCGGGATCAGATTGAAGGTTTGAAAGACGAAGCCGATCTTCCGATTCCGCACGATTGCTAATTCATCGTCATCCATGGCGGCGACTTCCTGGCCATCCAGCGTATATGAGCCGTCCGTGGGGCGATCGAGGCACCCGATGATATTCATCAATGTCGACTTCCCGGAACCCGACGGGCCCATAATCGCAACGAATTCCCCCTCGCGCACATCCAGCGATACACCTTTCAAGGCATGCACGAAGATATCACCCATCTGATAGATTTTTCGCAGGTTCGTTACGGTAATCAACAGACGCTCCTTCTGTTGCACATCCTCATTCAAACACGTCGTCACTCATCCCTCATCCTGTCCCTGTGAAACGGGGTGAGTTCATCAAGGGGGATAGAACTCTATTCTCCGGCTGCGGCCTCTTCGCCACCTTCCGGATCGCCGGCATGATTCAGGCGTTCCGCCGCGAATCATGCCGGCGCTCAATGATGATATCAGCGTCCTCGACCACCGCCACCGCTCATGCCACGCATACCGCCACCGCCACCGCCGCCCATCGGGCCGCCCATGCCGCCCGGCGGCGGCGTGAATCCGCTGCCTGCCTTTTTCGGTTCGCTGATCGAGGTGATAACCCGATCGTTCTCCGTAACGCCGCTGACAATTTCCGTCATGTCATTGCCGGCCAGCCCGATTTCCACCTTGCGGGTGACCGGTTTATCGCCGACGAGCACCTGGACTGTACTGCCACCGTCATCGCCATCCTTCACCGCTTCGTTCGGCACCATCAGCACGTCTGTTTTTCGGTCGGTGATGAATTCACAGGTAACATTCATGCCGGATTTCAGGCGCTGATCCGGCATATCGATCTCCACCGTCACCGGGATGGTGGTGACATTCTGTACGACCGTCGATTCCGGAGCGATCTCAGTGACTTTGCCTTCGAACATTTCATCCGGATAGGCATCCAGCGTGATATCGACTTTCTCGTGCAATGACACCTGGGCGATGTCCGTCTCATCGACATTCACCAGCGCAAACATGCGGCTGGTATCCGCCATATCCACGATGCTGACCCCCTCACCGCTGCCTGATACGGAAGACCGCCCGGCGGTCACGATGGTGCCGACATCCGACCATTTCTTCAGAATGACGCCATCGCTCGGTGCGAGAATGGTGGTATAGCCAAAATTCGTTTGTGCGCTCTTCACGGCGGCCTTGTTATGCTCCACCGTGGCATTCGCCTGTACGATGTTGCTCCGATTGATATTGTCCTGCAGCAAATTGGCGACAGCGGTCTCCAGCGCGGCTTTGGCCTGTTGCCACGCGGTATTGGCGGCGTCCACATCCTGTTCCTTCAGCTTGTCCTGGACGCTGTTCTCGCGGGCGAACTGCAGATTGGCTTCCGCCTGGTGCACCCCGGCTTCGTTCTGTTGGACCGCTGCTTTCGCCGAATCGACATCCTGCTGCCGCTGGGTATCCTGGGAACGGTTGGCCATGGCATTCGCCAATGCGGCGTTCGCCTGATCGACCTTCGTCTGTGCCTGGTGTAAATCCTCATCCGTCTGTTTTGTCGCCGTATCGAATTTGCTCTGTACGCTTGCCAGCGCTGCGGAGGCGACCTTTTCGGCCTGCACGGCAGTGTCCACCGTCCCCTTTGCGACAAATCCTTTCTCAAATAACTGTTGCTGACGTTTGAGGTTTGTCTGTGCGTAATCATGATTGGCTCTAGCCTGATCATAATCAGCCTTCGCGCCTGCGAGCGCTTGCGGAATCGTCGCCGATTTCGTTTGCTCCAACGCCGCCTGCGCATTGGCCAGGTTGCTCTTCGCCTGATCGATAGCCGCATTGGTCAAGGTCGGTTGTACGCGGGCCAGTTCAATGGCCTGCGCCAGATGCGCGTTGCTTTGCGCCAGTTGGGCCTTCGCGGAGGACAATGCCTGCTCAGCCTGGGCGATGGCATTGATGGTCGTATGCTTTTGCAGTTTGGCCTGCTCCTGAGCCTGGAGATATTTGAGCTGCGCCGCATGCACTGCCTGTTCGGCTGACTTCAGTGCTGCGCGATTCTGCCGGTTCGTCAGCGCCAATTGGTCGCGTGACTGGGCGACCTTCGAGTTCGATGCCGCCAGGTCAGCCTGTGCTTGCTGCAATGCCGTGAGCGAATCCGAGGGATCAATCAGCGCAATCAACTGGTTCTTTTTTACAAGTTGGCCTTCATTCACCGCCAGCTTGATCACCGTGCCGCCAACGTTGGACTTCACCTGCACAGTGGTCAGCGGTTGCAGTGTGCCGGTCGCCGTCACGGTGCTGCTGACGGTGCCACGTTTGGGATGTGTCACACGAATGGTGGTTTTCCCGGAGTCTGTTGACCGCAGAATGAACGCCGCCACAGCAGCAATCACCAGTACAACAATGACAATCGCCAGCACATTGCCACGCCGTTTCTTACTTCCCATTGAGTCCTCCCTGCTTGCCGATCGCATAGTTCAATTGCGCCTTGGCGGTATAGTAGGCATACCGGGCTTTTACCGCGTCGGATTGCGCGGTGGTCACCTGCAACTGGGCGTTCAACAGGTCCAGCGGGGTGGCCAGGCCTTCTTTGTAACGCGCTTCCTGGGCTTCATAGTTTTTCTGCGACGCCTGCAGACTGATCACCGTGGCATCCAGGCTCTCTTGCGCACTGGTGAGATTGAGATACGCTTCCTGTACTTGCTTCTCGATGTCCTTTGCCAACTGCGCATTCTGGATCTCCGCACTCTTCACCGCAGCCTGGGTCTGCTGGTAAACCGCACGAGTCTTTCCGCCATCAAAGAGATTGAATGCCAGGCCGCCGGTAATGCTCCAATCCTGTAACGTCGTCTTATCCAGGCGGTTACCGTATTGGCCGTTGACGATCAGGTGCGGGAAGAGATTGATTTTCGCCGACTGCTCTGCCGCCTTAGCCGCTTTGATCGTCGAGGCATTCTGGGCAATATCCGGCCGGCTGGTCAGCGCCAGCGTCTGGTATTTATCCAGTGAGTCCAGCACTTCCTTCGGTGATGCGCCGATATCCCTGATGGTGAAATCCCCGCTCGGATGCAGCCCCATCACATTCTGCAGATCGATGAGCGCTGTGCGAATGGCGTTTTTCGCGGCAAGCTGCTGTACCTTGGCGGTGGCCAGTTGCGCCTCAACCGGCAGCACATCCACCTGCGCAGCATCCCCCACCTCCGCACGGGTATGGATGAGCTCCTGCTGCCCCTCCAAGTACTTGACGTTTGCTTCCTGCACTTCGGCCAGATGTTTGGTGAGCAAGGCCTGGTAATAGGCGTTGATCACGTTGAAAGTGGTGGTTTGCTGCTGGCGCAGCAACGCGGCTTCGTTCGACTTCATCGTGAAGAGCGCCTGCTTCACGTTCGACTCGCGCAAGCCGCTGTCGAAGATATTTTGGTTAATCGAGATGGAGGTGCCTTTGGTGGTCACATTGTTAGTGGCTAACCCACCGGAAACGGAGATCGGCGTATTCTGCACGGAAATGGACGGAAAATAGTCGCTCTTCGCTTCGGTGTAGCGCGCCTTGGCCCCGACGACCGACTGCTCGCTGACCAGCACATCGCCATGATTGCGCAGTGCGACATTAATGCAGTCGTCCAGCGAGAGCTCCTTCACCACCGACGGTTTTTCGCCTTCTGCCGCGATCAGTCCTGATGGCGTCTTGGTATCTTCGGCGGCATAGAGCGCCGTTCCGCAACTCCCCAATACCAGGCATATCCCCACCGCCAATACTATCCATTGATCTCTTTTCACGCTGTTTCTCCCCAAGCCTGGATGATTCATGTCCTTCACATCAAGGTTAACGGATTATTCTGAAAAATTCATGAATAATGCAGGCCAGCAATCAAACTTATGCACAGGAACTCCGGGTGTCACTTCCCCACTTCCCCCTCGCGTCCGGATGGGCATAAACGAGAAAGCGTACGCATCGCGTGGAAAATTCCCGTGCGTTCTTCGTCCGATAACACGGCCATGCGTTGCGCAAATTGCGCGATCGCTTCCTGCCGTACCTCCTGCAATGTGGCGGTGCCATGTGCCGTCAGGGTGAGGATCGCTCGACGGCGATCCTCTTCGGACATCACCCGTGTGACATATTCACGCTTCACCAATCCATCAACCAGCTTTGAGGCCGACGGCAAGGTGAGGCCGAGAAAATCCGCCACTTCGGAAAGAGAGGCACCGTGGTTACGCTGCAGATAAAGCATCGTCCGGAATTGGGGCACCGAGATCTCTGCCGGCCGGAGACTGCGCATCGTCGACTTGAATAATCCCATCACCAGCGGGATGGTATCGAGGACAAGAGCGGCACACTCATCACTGTGCGCCGGAAAATTACTTTCACAATCTAATGATTGCATTATCAAAGTATATCCCCTGGCTCTGCCACCGTCAAACGCTTTTCGCCTATACAATCCAGCTCTTTTGCCGATTTCTCGTGTAACCGCCTGCCAATTTGAAGACCGTACGAGCAAAGGGGGGTATGTTATTTTTCCATATAAGTGATTCACTGGCATACGATCTCCAAGGTACTCAATAATTAATACGCCGATACCGGAGCGTGGTTGCACCAGCCTTGTCAAGTGAGTAACAGGTCCTGATGGACGACTTTCAGTCACCTCTACTACCATCGTATCACTGAAATATCGCAGCAAGATCACCAGTGGATAGCGATTTCGTTGAAGAGCATCGCCTGACCGTTGAGGAAACGAATCATATGGAGTAACCAGCACGCAAAAGAGGTTGCCGTCTATGGCAACCTCTGTGCAAATAAGCGGAAGCTATACGAATTGGGGTAGGTTCTTGGGATTATCCCCGTCCCTGTTTATAGATGATCGCCAGCACTTCTTCGGTGGTGGTGGGAGCCGGGGTGGAGGCGAAGGCGCGCTTGATCATCTGCAGGGCATCGTTGCGTGAATACTGCAGTTGCAGCAGCACCGCCAGCACCTCATCTTCCAATTCATGCCCGGAAGCAGCGGAGGCCATCGGCGTTGACGGCATCTCTTCATCGCCCAGCAGGAAGTAAGACGTCATCTTGCCTTGCAGTTTGGCGACAATTTCCTTTGCCTTCTGCCGGCCGACACCCGGGAGCAAGGTAAGGGTGCGCATGTCACCGTTCTCGATGGCGGCGGCGATCTTCGGGATGGGCATGGCGATGGCCTTCACCGCTGTGCGCGGGCCAATACTGGCGACCTGGATGAACTGCTCGAAGAAGTCGCGCTCCAGCGTATTGCGGAAGCCGATCATCACCGGCATCGCACGTGACTGATCGATCTGCAGGTAATAATAGACCACCAGCGACACCTCTTTGCCTTCCAGCGCCTCCGGTAGATTCGCCAGGATCGCCGGCGGCACCAGCACCTCATACCCCAGCCCACCGGCCATAATAATCAATGCCGCGGCCTTACGCTCCAATACTTGACCTTGAATGTAGGTGATCATCTATCTGCTCCATTGGAAAATGATAAGAGAATCGTATTGATTCAGGATGCAAGTGTCTATGACCGCAACCGGGTGCCATTGGCCGCACATTGATGCAAACTGTGACAGTTCCGCCATTGGCTTCCGCTGATTGCTCCTGCATCCAAGTTATACCCATATTATCGTTTGAATATCGGCAAGCCTCGCTCACGGTAGGCATGACAGATGGCCAGGGCCAGGGCATCGGAAACGTGATCCGGCGTCGGGAGTTCCGGCAGGCGCAACAGGCGCTGCACCATGGACTGCACCTGTGCCTTGCTGGCGCGCCCGTGGCCGGTCACCGCGCGTTTCAGCTCGGTAGGCGCATAACTCACCACCGGAACCGCCCGTGCGGCGGCGGCCAGGAAGATTACCCCGCGCGCGTGTCCCATCAGCACCGCCGTTTTCGGGTATTCGTAGGTGGTGTAGAGATCCTCAACGGCCATCGCATCGGGGATGAACTCATGCAGTACTGCCGTGACCTGCTGGTGGATCTCCAGCAGGCGCAGCGAGAGCTCGCCAGTGGGTGGACGGATGACCCCCGCGGCGCGGCATTCGAGCTGATATTGCTCAGTGACATCGACGATGCCATATCCGATCGCATTCAAACCTGGGTCAATCCCGAGAAAACGCATATCTTTTGTAACCTGTCAGTGCCCGCTATTCCAGCATACGGCTTTGATGACGTGCGGGTGAGGCTATTATAACAAACTTCTCCAGAAGCGCGATATCCAGGGGTGTATAGTAAAGGGCAATGGCGCGGCATTCCCGGAGGCTGCACCGCAATCACCACCAGGAGGAGTGACAATGGCCCAATTTCGACCCTTTGACATGGATGGCATCCCGATGCCGGAACAGTTCATGAGTTGGAATGAGATGATCAAAGCGCCATTCAACAAGGATAACGTGGATGCCTACACCCGCACGCGCGTCATCCTGATGAACGGCATCGAGAATAACAGCATCCTGACGTCACATGCGCTGGAGCGCATGATCGGCAACGAAGATATCCGGAAGCAGATCTCCCTGTTGCGCCGTGCGGATTCCCAGCAACAGGAGACAATCAACTGGCTCATCCCGGCGAACCAAACCGTGCTGGAGACGACCATCGGCTATGAACAAGTGGCGGTGGACTTAACGGCGAACCTGGCGAAAAATGAACCGGACCGCTACTTCAAGCGTGTGCTGGACTTTGCGCTATTGGAAGATTTCGACCACCTCTTCCGCTATGGCTGCCTGATGGAATTACTCGAAGGCAAAGATCCGAATACCATCACCCAGGGGAAGACCGAAATCAAGCCCGGACGCCCAACCGTCGTCGAGCACCGTCACCCGTATGAGTCCATGCGCCGATATTATGATAAAGAGAAGGCCAGCCTCAAAACAAAGATGAATTACCATACCATCGTTTCCGGGGAGCAACAGACGATGCTCTTCTATCGCTCACATGGCATGATGTATCCGGATGATCTAGCGCGCAAGCTCTATGCGGAGATTGCCGAGATTGAAGAGGAGCACGTCACGCAATACGAGAATGTCGGCGACCCGCGTGAAAGTCCGCTGGAACGCCTGGCGATGATCCACCTGAACGAGGCGTACAACTACTTCTCCTGCGCCGTCACGGAGACGGATGAGCGCATTGCGGATATCTGGGAGCACTTCTGCGAGATGGAAATCACGCACTTCCTCGTCTGTGGCGCATTGATGGAGCATTATGAGAAGCGAAACATCCGCGACGTGATGCGTACGGATGTCATCGAACCGTTAATCGTCTTCGAGCCGAATAAGGAATATGTCAACCAGGTGCTGAACCGTGAAATCGAATTTGAACCGCTGAACATGGAGTTCGTGAACTACCACGACCTGCCGAAAGATTGGCCATCATTCGGCTACCGGGATAGGGTCAATGCCGGCGGTGTCCCCTCCGAAATCGTGGCCGACCGTGCCAAACAGGAAGGCAAATTGCCGAAAGCTGCGTAGTTTCGTCGTCAAGCGACGAAGTAATGGTTATAGCCCGGTCTTTCGTCGCGAGGCCGGGTTATAGCTTGATGTACGGCACCATTTTCTCGAACTTTTTCGGCCCGATGCCCCCCACCCCGATGAGTTGGGAGGGGTCGGTGAATTTGCCGTGTCCTTTGCGGTAATCAAGGATCTTTTGCGCCGTCTTTTCGCCGACGGCGGGAAGCTGTTGAAGTTCTTCGGCAGTTGCGGTATTGATATTGACTGGCGCTTTGGGCAACTCTTTCGGACCGCGATGTGGTGGGGTTAATGTGGTGGTGGTGCTGGCCTCGGGACGTTCAGTGCCGGGTGCGGCTTGGGCTGTTGAAGTTGCCTTATGCGTAGCAACAACGGGCGTTAGTGCGGTATGCACGCTGGTATCTCGCGTCACCAGCGCCGGCGGTCCATCAACAGCCGTCTCCTTCTGCCACTCCGCCTTCGTGGGGATATACAGGCGCTCGCCATCCTGCACCCGCTCCGCCAGGTTCAAGGCGTCAGGATAGCCATCCGGGCGTGTGCCCCCCGCCATCTTCACAGCATCGATGACGCGTGCCCCCGCCGGGAGGTGATAGACATCCGGCTTATTCACTGCGCCGGCCACATGCACCACGACATCGCCGGCAATTGTTGCGGGATCTCCGGCAGCGGATGCATCGGGAGCTGATGGCGTGAAAAACGGCTGCCGCTCGCTGTCGCGCTCCCGCTTGCCATAGGCATACGAGAGCACAAACAGCGCGCCGATGATGGCGAGCAGCAGCACAACCACCGCATATTGTTCCGTGCGTGAGAAATACAGCTTCATGCGACCCGATCCGGGACAGTATGCTTTATTGTACTGAGCAAGCTGATATTGCGCTAGAAAACCGGCGTTCGCAATGTCGAATAAACGTCATACGATGGCGAAGTAGATGCCGGGGACCGCCATGCGACGATCCCCGGTTTGCGTTCATAATTCTCCTGCCTGTGGTGATCTCGTCAGAACAATCCCACCACATTTCCGTGCTCATCGATGTCGATCTTTGTGCCGGCGGGCACGGTGGGCAGCGACGGCATGGTGGCCATTTCGCCGACCAGCGGGTAGAGGAAGCCGGCGCCGGCAGAGGGGCGAATGTCGCGGATGGGCACGATGAAGTCGCGCGGGCGGCCTTTGAGCGCCGGATCGTGCGAAAGAGACAGGTGCGTCTTCGCCATGCAGATGGGCAGGTTCGCCAGACCCCATTCGGTGTAGAGCTTGATGCGCTCTTCGGCAAGCGGGGCATACGAAACGCCCGCGGCGCCGTAGATCTTGGTGGCGATGGCCTCGATCTTCTCCTTGATCGAATCCTCATCCTTGTAGAGGTAGCGGAACTCGGATGGCTTGTCACAGGCTTTGGCCACGGCGGCAGCCAGGTCGAGGCCACCTTGCCCACCGTCCGCCCACACGTTGCTCAGGCAGGCATCTTCCGCCCCGGCGGCCATGGCACGTTCGCGGATGAATTCCGTCTCCGCCGGCGTGTCGGTGGGGAAGTGGTTGATCGCGACCACCACCGGCAGGCCGAATTGGCGCATATTCTCCACCTGCTTCTCCAGGTTGCCGATGCCGTCACGGAGGGCATCCAGGTCTTCTTGTTGCAAGAGTGGGTCGAGCGGTTTACCCGGTGAAACGGTATAACGCCCGCTGTGCATCTTCAGTGCGCGCACGGTCGCCACCACCACCGCCGCGCTCGGGGTGAGATTCCCTTGACGGCACTTGATGTCGCAGAACTTCTCCGCGCCCATGTCCGCGCCGAAGCCGGCCTCGGTGACCACATAATCCGCCAGCTTCAGTGCGATCTTATCCGCGATAATGCTGCTGTTGCCGTGGGCGATGTTGGCGAAGGGTCCGGCATGTACCAGCACGGGGGTGTGCTCCAGCGTCTGAATGAGGTTGGGTTTAATGGCATCGCGCATCAGCACGGTCATGGCGCCTGCGCAGAGCAGGTCTTCCGCGGTGACCGGTTTGCCATCCTCGTTCATGGCGACGATGATCTTCGCGAAGCGTTTGCGCAGGTCGAACAAGTCGGTCGTCAATGCGAGCACGGCCATGACCTCGGAGGCCACCGAGATGTCAAAGCCTGTTTCACGCGGCACGCCGCCGCGCCGCTGTGGCGGCAGGTCGGCACCCAGCCCGATGACGATGTTGCGCAGCGCCCAGCCATCACTGATGTCGACCACGCGTTTCCAGGTGATGGTGTTGGGATTGATGCGTAATTTATTCCCGTGCTTCAGGTGCGCGTCGATAAACGCGGCGAGCAGATTGTTTGCCACTGAGACGGCGTGAATATCCCCGGTGAAGTGCAGGTTGAAATCTTCCATGGGGATCACCTGAGAATAGCCGCCACCGGCGGCGCCGCCTTTAATGCCGAACACCGGCCCGAGCGATGGCTGGCGGATGTTGATGCAGGTGCGCAGGCCAAGGCGCGACATCGCCTGTCCAAGGCCGATCGTGGTCACCGTTTTCCCCTCACCCAACGGCGTCGGGGTGATGGCGGTCACCACAATGAGCTTGCCGGTGGGACGGTCAGCCAGACGTTGCTGGATCGAAAGATCGATCTTAGCCTTATAGCGGCCATAGAGCTCTAACTCGTCGTCAAGGACGCCCAGATGTGCCGCGATTTCTTGTATCGGGCGCATTTCAGTCTGTTGTGCAATTTCGATATCGGTGAGCACGCTCGTTTACCTCCTTGATCTGCCGGCGCGGGACGGCTGAAACCTGATTAGCAGCAACTTCGCCGCACTAATCGAAGTTCCTGTCCAATCAACCATTAACCGGCAAATATTTCCCGCGGCGCAGGATGATCCGTACAATTCATTATATCAGGTACAATATCATTTTTACATTCACCACTATATGCTGATGACGAATTTACGTAATCCCCAATTGGTTCCCTGTTCTGCGATTCCACCCTTCTCGTGTGGCAGGCACTGTACATGGACGTAAAAAGATGTCCACAAAGCAATCTGCTCCCCGGTTACAATGCAAGTGATCTATCGGATGTAGCGCTGGATATGAATCGGGAGACGAGAATGCGATATTTGTTGATCTTTCTCTTCCTGTCTGTATGCTGCCTCTTGGCAGGATGCGGCGGCGGTAATGGCCCCAGCCTTCCGAATATCCAGCCTGCAACCCTCACCGGCAGGTGGTTGGAGAGTTCGACAAACAATATTGCCGGCACACGATCAACATCGGACCAGCCGCACCCCACCCGCGTATTAGAATTAAAAGGCGACGGCACGTTTCACGTGGAAGACAGCGCCCCGGAAAATTGGGTGGCCGGACAATATCAGGTTGCCGGCTCGGTGCTCCAGTTCACCTGTTCCTCCTCGCAGGGGGAGAGTACCTTCCCGCAGGAGCAATTCACGATCATTAACGTCACCAACACGCATCTGGCGGTAAAAATATCATCCGCGAGAAGTACGCGGCTCTCGACCTTCTCGCGCCTGTGCGACACGCCTCCATCTGGATTGAGTGGGGATTGGCTCATGGTCATTCGGATGTCCGCCAAGAAAGAACAACTCCCCTGCCCCACTTCAATGCGCTGGTCTTTTACCTCATCCGGAACAGCAAACTGCTCATTTTTCGATCCCATGGCCAACCACCGCGGTAACAGCTCCGGGCTCCTGCTGACCGCCATCGATGGTCAACTAGCGGTACGCCTGGATGCATCCGGTGGAGATACCGGGCATCTGTATTTGCTCGGTGGATACCAGATCATGAACGGGATGCTCGTGTTCACTTCACCGGAAACCATCAACACATATTGCGCCCCACGCATCTCCACTGATTCGCAACTGGTGAAACGTTGGGTGCAGCAATCCGCTTCGACACCGGCGGCGTTAGAATTGCGCGGGGATGGCAGCTACCTTCTCACGACTGGAGCCACAACGGATGCCGGCAATTGGGAGATGTATCGCGGCGGATATCTCTGCTTGCATAGCGACAGTACCCAGCATACCTTCGCCTGGGCACTTGATCAGTCATCCACCACATGCATGAACCTCTGTGAGTGGAAGATCAACGCGTCCCAGCAGCCCGAGTATCAATTATCGAGTTGGCGTCAGGAGAACTGATTGGTACGCTATTTCCGATATTTAGTTATCTACGATATTTATCCAGCAACAGCGTATTTTCATGAAAATCCTTCGGAATTCTCCTGATGGAATGGGGAATCTCTACTCTCTTCTCCCAGGAAATACGGTATAATATGCGCGAACGATTATTAGCCGGATGGGTCGCAAAACGCCTGTGCCTCTTCATGGGATACCGCTCGCCCGGCTAGCAGGAAAGCCGAAACAACCAATGGAAAAATTACGTGTAGCCGTACTGATGGGCGGCACTTCGAGTGAACGCGACGTCTCGCTTCGCAGTGGCGCCAATGTAGCCGAGGCCTTCGACCGAAATAAATACGATGTGATCACCGTCGACTTTACCGGACAACTCGCGCCGATTCTTGCTTTACAAGGGCAAGTGGATGTCATCTACCTCGCTCTCCATGGCCCTGGCGGTGAAGATGGCCGTATCCAGGGGGTGCTGGATCTGCTGCAAATCCCCTACACCGGTGCCGGTGTGCTTGGGAGCGCCCTTAGCATGCACAAAGGCATGGCCAAGGTGCTCTACGCAAGCGCCGGTATTCCAACTCCCCAAGGCATCAGCCTTCGCGCAGTAGCCGGGGATACTCAAGTAGCCGAACAGATGCAGCGCGTTCAGGCGGAAGTCGGCTTGCCTTGTGTGGTGAAACCCGCCAATGAAGGTTCCACTTTTGGCGTGAGCATTGTCCGCCAGGATGTCGAACTGGCCCCCGCACTCGAGCAGGCATTCCGTTTTGACCGCGATGTCGTGGTCGAGCAGTTTATCTCCGGCACGGAAATCAGCGTTCCAGTGTTGGGTACTGTGCATCCGCGCGCATTGCCGGAGATCGAAATTGTGCCGGCTTCGGGTTTCTACGATTATGAAATGAAATATACCCCGGGTGCCACCCAGGAGATCTGTCCCGCGCGTATCAGCGCAACCGCGCGCGCCCGAGCAGCCGACTACGCGTTGCGCGCGCACGAGGTGCTCTGCTGCAAGGGTGTTTCGCGCACGGATATGATTGTCAGCGGCGATGACGCCATCGTGCTGGAGACCAATACACTCCCCGGCATGACCAATACCAGCTTATTGCCGTTAGCCGCCAAAGTGGCCGGGATGGACTTTCCGGAACTGATCGAATTTCTCATCGCCGACGCACTGGGAATCAGCGAAGAATAGATTGCTTTGCGTGCGGGTAAATATTGTCTAGATTAACGGATGCAGCTCGGCTGTCCGTTTATGTTTGTATTATAGCTTCAGCGCGAGGAACCCAGGACTGGTATGTATACACCCATGCCGCCAATGAATCCAGAAGTCGCCCGTTTGCGCCGCCAGGCAGCACAGCGCAAATATATGAAGGGATTGCGGTATGTTCGCTGTTTGTGGGGCGTCGCCGGCCTACTGCTGATCATTTTGCTCGTCGAAGTCGCGGTGGCCATGTGCTTTTCCCCGCGCTTCTGGGTGTACCGTCTGGAGGTGACCGGGAATGAGACGCTGACCAATGCCGAGTTGATTCGCCTGACCAGGCTTCCCGCGAAGAGCAATTATTTTCGCACGTCGCTGCATGAATTAGCAAAGCGCGTATTGCAGGAGCCACGTGTCCAGCGTGTGGCCGTCCGCCGCCTTAATGTGGGGGTACTGGGGATCGAGGTTGCCGAACGGCAGCCGGTCTGCCGCCTTGGCCATACTCTTCCGCTCACCTATCTGGATGCGGAGGGGAATCTGTTTATCCGTCCCATCCCACCAACCGTGCCGGTGCCGGAGGTGGAGGGGGTGCAGGTTCCACCGGATGGCAAACTCGGAAAACAGTTGAAAGTGCCCGGCGCCAGCGCGGTGGTGAATTGTCTGGCGGCCTATCGGAATAATAAGGAGCCCGATGATCCGGAATTGATGATCTCCCGTCTGGTGATGACGCCGGAGGGAAAGCTGATCATGGTCGTTACCCAGGGCACGCGCATTTACCTGGGCGATCCGACGGATCTTGAGCGCAAAATGTGGGTCGTGCGGAAAACCGTGCAGGAGGCGCAGAAAAAGGGCTTTCCGCTGGAAAATATCGATTACATTGATGCAAAAGTCATAGAACGCCTGACCAGTTCGGATGATAACAAAGACCCGAATCATCCGATGAGCCTGGGGGCGGTTTTTAAACCGCGGGTCGATACGCTGGAGACGCAGCAAACGGAGGCGCCGTCACAATGAGAATGCAAGTGCCACTGGCTAAACCGCAACCCTGGGTATTGCCGGTCACGATGGTCTGTCTGGCTCTTGGCATCCTCATCGCCCTGATGCTGAAGCCCGATCCGAACACGGGCACCTCGAATGTAAATCTGCGTGCGGGAGAAGAAGCGCGCCAGTACCAGAGTAAATATGAGCAGGTGCAAAAAGAAGTCACCAAGTTGCGCGCTCAACTCATCGAGGTCAATGACGCGACGGCGAATGAGCAGAAGCTGAAAAAGACGCTGATGCAGGAATTGAATGATCTGCGCATCCGCGGCGGCTTGAGCCCCATCGAAGGACCGGGCATCATCATCACCCTCGATGATTCAAATGCGCTGAAATCCAATCCCTCGGATGTGAACGCCAACGCGTTGCTCGTGCATGATGTCGACCTGATGATGCTGGTGAATGAGCTGCGGGCAGCCGGTGCCGAGGCCATGTCGATCAACGATCAGCGGATTGTGGGCAGCACAGCCATCCGCTGTGTCGGTCCTGCCATTCGCGTCAATGATCGCGCCATCAGCGCCCCCTTTATCATCAAGGCGATCGGGAGGTCGGATACACTCTACGGCGCAGTGAACCTCCCGCTGGGCGTACTTGATCAGATGCGCACGCTTGGCAGCATCCATATTGATGTGACAAAGAAAGATCAGTTACGCGTGCCCGCCGTCGTGGTGCTGCCACCGCTGGAGGTGGGCAAAGTGGTGAAGGATGAGAAGGCTGCCGAGAATGGTGGGCAATAACCGGCAACCGGGGGTGGGTAAAGAGACATGTGGCTACCAATACTTGCGTTAATCGTCGGATTTCTCGTGGTGTATTTACCGAGCAAGATCACCCTCTCGCCGGATATCGCCCCCTATATCGCGGTGGCGGTCGTCGCCGGATTCGATTCCGTGATCGGTGCCATTCGCTCGGTGATCGAAGGCAAATTCAATGACCTGGTATTCGTCAGCGGGTTTTTCAGCAATGCGCTACTGGCAGCCCTGCTGCTGTACTTCGGGAATAAGCTCCGCATTGATTACGTCGCACCGGCGATTATCGTGGCCCTCGTCATCCGCATCTTCAACAACCTCGGTTTCATCCGCCGGTATATCGTCGCGCGTCTCTTTGAGAAGAAACTCACCACCGAGAATTCGTTTCCGGAACCATAAGCTTTACTTTGGCTCACCTGAAAGAACAGGGGCCTCTCCGGCGGAGAGGCCCCTGTTCTTTCAGGTGAGCTTTATCCTCAATGGATGCGTTCCGCGACGCGCAGGCGGTTGGCGGCGCGCATGAGGGCGGTGCGGGCGCGGTCGACGTCCGTGTCTTCGCCCGGAGTGCGCAGGCGCTCTTCGGCGCGTTGCAGGGCGAGGCGGGCGCGTTCGATGTCGATCTCGTTCGCGAGTTCAGCGGAGTCCGCCAGGATCACCGTTTTCTGTGGCACGACTTCGGCGAATCCGCCGGAGACGGCGATGACCATCTCCTGTTTATCCGGCAGCGTGATGACGATCTCTCCGATGCCCAATGCGGTGATGAGCGGAGCGTGCCCGAACAATACGCCCAAGTAGCCGTCCATACCGGGCAGCACCACGGACACCACCGGGCCCTTGAACACAGTGCGATCAGCGGATACCACCTCGAGATCAAATGTCGCCGGCATCAGGCAATCCCCTTACGCACATTCTCCAACACATCGTCAATACCGCCGACCATGTTGAAGGCCATCTCCGGGATATCATCGTACTTGCCTTCCACGATGCCTTTGAAGCCGCGGATCGTCTCGGCAATGGAGACGTATTTACCCGGCACGCCGGTGAACACTTCACCCACGAAGAACGGCTGGGAGAGGAAGCGCTCGATCTTGCGCGCGCGCGATACAAGCAGCTTGTCTTCATCAGACAATTCGTCGATGCCCAGAATGGCGATGATGTCCTGCAATTCTTTATAACGCTGCAACACGGATTGCACATCGCGCGCCACTTTATAGTGTTCCTCGCCGACCACGTTCGGGTCAAGAATGCGCGAAGTGGACGCCAACGGGTCAACCGCAGGATAAATACCACGCTGAGCGATGTTGCGCGAGAGCACCGTCACCGCGTCCAGGTGGGTCATGGTGGTGGCTGGCGCGGGGTCGGTAATGTCGTCCGCAGGCACGTAAATGGCCTGCAGCGAGGTGATCGATCCGCGCTTGGTCGAGGTAATGCGTTCCTGCAGTGAGCCCATCTCGGAGGAGAGGGTCGGCTGATAGCCGACCGCGGAGGGCATGCGTCCGAGCAACGCCGAAACCTCGGAACCCGCCTGCACGAAGCGGAACATGTTGTCGATGAAGAGCAACACGTCCTGCCCCTGCTCGTCGCGGTAATACTCCGCCATGGTGAGGCCGGTGAGTGCGACGCGCAGGCGCGCGCCGGGTGGCTCGTTCATCTGCCCGAAAACCAGCGTCGTGCGGTCAAGCACGCCGGAATCCCGCATGTCGAGGTAGGTGTCGTTGCCTTCACGCGTGCGCTCTCCCACTCCGCAGAAGACCGAGGTGCCGCCATGCTCGGTGGCAATATTGCGGATGAGCTCACTCAGCAATACCGTCTTGCCGACGCCGGCGCCGCCGAAGAGGCCCACCTTGCCGCCTTTCGGATATGGCGCAAGCAGGTCGACCACTTTGAAGCCGGTTTCGAAGATTTCCGTCACCGTGCTCTGCTCTTCGAATGTAGGCGGCTTGCGATGAATCGGCCAGTTCTGCTGGGCATTCACCGGACCAAGATTATCGATCGGCTGCCCGAGCACATTGAACAGTCGCCCTTTGCACGCATCACCCACCGGCACCATAATCGGCGCCCCAGTGGAGCGCACCGGCAGGTTGCGGCTCAAGCCATCGGTGGCTGACAGCGCGACGCAGCGCACGGTGTCATTGCCCAGGTGCTGCGCCACCTCCGCCACAATGGTGCGCTGATGCTTGTCGTCCTGGATCTCCAGGGCATCAAAAATTTCCGGCAATTGTTCGACAGGAAAACGCACATCGACCACCGGGCCGATAATCTGAATGATCTCGCCCATCACGCCGGCAGTGTGGTCCCTTTGATTGAGTTGTGTCGCCATAATTGATCTCTATTCACCACTAATATGCGAATAGGTTGTATCCGATTGATACGGCCTATTCAGTTGAATCGCGCCCGGCTTACGAGAGCCGGGGCACATTTGCAAACTGGACGAATCCCATTGCCTTGTACGTTGCCTGCAGCGTTGGAGCGGAGCGCTCGTGTGCCTGCTCGGCGCCATGGCGCAGTACTTGCTCCAGGTAGCCTTGCTCGGCACGCAGTTCCTGATACCGCTGCTGGATCGGCCTCAATGCTTCGATCACCACCTCGGCCAGGTCATTTTTCACCGCGGCGTTCCCTTTGTCGGCATAGCGCTCAGCCACCGCCTGCGGCGTCTCGTCCGTTAATGCGGCGTAAATCGACAGCAGATTTGCGACGCCCGGACGCGTCTCCGGCTCATAGGTGATCCCCTGGATGGAATCCATCACCGCTTTGCGAACTTTTTTGCGCACGGTATCCGGATCATCCAGCAGGGTGATATAGTTCATCGGGTTGGGATCGGACTTCGACATTTTCGCGGTCGGGTCCTGTAAACTCATCACGCGCGCGCCCACCGGGCCGATATACGGTTCAGGCACGGTGAACAACTGGCCGTAATAATGGTTCATGCGAATGGCCAGGTCGCGCGTCAGCTCGAGATGCTGTTTCTGGTCGGCGCCTACCGGCACCAGCTTTGTCTGGTAGAGCAAGATGTCCGCGGCCATCAGCACGGGATAGATATACAGACCGGCGCCGATATTCTTGTCCGTCTTCCCCTGCGTCTTATCTTTGAACTGCGTCATGCGCGACAACTCGCCCATATAGGTGTTGCAGGTGAGCAGCCAGGCCATCTCGGTATGCGCGGGCACATGCGACTGTATAAAGAGCAATGAGGTATCAGGATCGATGCCTGCGGCGATATACAGCGCCGACAATTGCATCGTCTTTTCTTTGAGCGTCTCGGGATCCTGGCGCACGGTGATGGCATGCAAGTCGACGACGCAAAACAGGCAGCTGTATTCCTGCTGCAGCTTCACCCAATTGCGCACTGCCCCCAGATACCCGCCAATGTTGAGGTGCCCGGACGGCTGGATGCCGCTAAATATCACCGGTCGTGTGTTATCAGTCATCGTTTCGTTCCGTAGAAATGGCGTTGGACTGTCTTATGGAGTCTCGGGGACAGGTGCCCCGAAACTCACCTGATTCAGTTGACTTCGAACCCTGCACTGTACCACCCTGGACCAACTATTGCAATGCCGCGGCTGCACCGACGAGGTCGACGAGCTCGCTGGTGATGGATGCCTGGCGCGACTTGTTATATTCCAGCGTGAGCCGGCCAATGAGATCTTCGGCATTTTCCGTTGCCAGCGACATGGCTGCCACGCGCGCCGCATGCTCGGCGGCCACCGCGGAGAGCACGGCGGTGAAGAGCACTGTGCGCAGGTAGCGCGGCAGCATCTGGTCGAGAATGGCGCCGGGATTCGGCTCATAGATGAAATCGCCGAGTACTTCCTCACCCGCCGGCGGCTGAATCGGCAGCAGTTGCTGGGTGGTCACCCGCCCGCCGAACTCGGTATAGACAAGTTCGACGCGATCGAGCAGGCCATGGGCATATAGATCGCCGATATGATCGGCCAGTGCCGCGATGGTGCGAAATTCCGGTGTTGCGCCCAGTGGAGAGATGGCCGTCTCCATCGTGACGCCCTGGCGCCGGAAGGCATCCGTGATCTTCCGCCCCACCGGCACCACCGTCACGTTATTCATCGATCGCACCAGATGGGTCGCTTCACGAATGACATTGGTATTGTAACCGCCCGCCAGCCCCTTATCGGCGCTGATGGCAATGATGCAACTGCGCTGGATTTCGCGGACATCCAGCAGCGGATGCGCGTAATCGGCGCTTCCCAGGCGTGCGACCACCTCACGCAATGCCGACGCGTATGGGCGGGCGGCGAGGATGCGCTCCTCCGCCTTGCGGAGCTTGATACTGGACACCGTCTTCATCGCCCGGCAAATCTGCTGGATATTCTGAACGGTGCGAATCTTGCGCTGGATATCACGAGTCGAGAGCATTGCTTAAGCCTTAAATCCCGCCTTGAATTCCTTCACGGCTGCTTCCAACTTCTTCGTTGACTCATCATCCAGTGCTCTCTTCTCGGCAATGCCTTTCGGGACATCCGGATGACGATTATAGATAAATGTCAGGAACTCGCTCTCAAATCGCTGGATCGCGGCGACCGGAAGATCGTCGAAGTACCCATTGGTCCCGATCCAGAGGAGCATCACTTCATTCTCCACCGGCATGGTCTGATGCAGCGGTTGTTTCAGCAGTTCGACCAGACGTTCACCGCGATTCAACTGTGCTTTGGTCGCCGGATCGAGTTCGGAGGCGAATTGTGCGAACGCCTGCAACTCGTTGTAATACGCCAAGTCGAGGCGCAGGCGACCGGCCACCTGCTTCATCGCCTTAATCTGGGCGCTGCCGCCGACGCGGGAGACGGAGATGCCGACGTCCACCGCCGGGCGAATACCGGCGAAGAAGAGGTCGGACACCAGGTAGATCTGCCCGTCGGTGATGGAAATCACGTTGGTCGGAATGTACGCGGACACGTCGCCCAACTGGGTCTCGATGATCGGCAATGCGGTGAGCGATCCCCCGCCGAGTTCATCGGAGAGCTTGGCCGCACGTTCGAGCAGGAAGGCGTGCAAATAGAAAATGTCGCCCGGATAGGCTTCGCGCCCTGGCGGACGGCGCAGCAGCAAGGACAACTGGCGATAGGCCACCGCGTGCTTGGAAAGGTCATCGTAGACCACCAGCGCATGCTGGCCCTTATCGCGGAAGTATTCCCCCATTGCGCACCCCGCATACGGCGCCAGATACTGTCCGGAAGCCGGGTCGCTGGCGGTGGAGGCGACTACGGTGGTATAGTCCATCGCGCCATACTTCGCGAAGGTGTCCACCACGCTGGCCACGGTCGACTGTTTCTGCCCGATGGCGACGTAGATGCAGTAGACGCCTTTCCCCTTTTGATTGAGGATAGTGTCCACGCAGAGAGCGGTTTTGCCGGTCTGGCGGTCGCCAATGACCAGCTCGCGCTGCCCGCGGCCAATGGGGATCATCGAGTCGATGGCTTTCAATCCGGTCTGCAGCGGCTCTTTCACCGGCTGGCGTTCAATGACGCCGGGCGCGCGACATTCCGTGGGGCGGAACTCGGTTGCGGGGATCGCGCCTTTGCCATCAATCGGCTCGCCGAGGGCGTTCACCACGCGGCCGATCAGCGCTTCGCCGACCGGCACCTGCATGATGCGTCCTGTGGTGCGCACGGTATCGCCTTCGCGAATCTCGCGTTCCGACCCCAGCAGGATACACCCCACGTTATCCTCTTCCAGGTTCAATGCCAGGCCCATCACGCCGCCGGGGAACTCGATGAGCTCGCCGGCCATCGCGTCGGATAACCCATGTACGCGGGCAATGCCGTCACCCACCTGGATAACCTGCCCCACCCCACGCGATTTCAGCTCGGTACCGAATTGCTGAATCTCCTGGCGGATAATTGAACTGACTTCTTCCGGTTTAATGTTCATAATATTGTCCCAGGTCCACGGTCCAAAGTCGTCCGGCTCTGGCCCATGGTTGCATTCTCAACTTCAAAGTTCGCAGTCTTTGCCGCGTACTGACACTTGCTCACGCTCCGACCATGGCAGAGCGCAATTCATCCAATGTGGTGCGCGCGCTGGCGTCGACCACGCGGTCGCCGATGGTGACCACCATGCCGGCAATCAGCTCGGGATTGACATTCCGCGAGAGCTGAATGGTTGCCCCGGTGCGCCGGGCAAGGGTGTTCGTCAGCGCATTCGCCTGAATCTCGCTGAGCGGCACGGCACTGGTGACCGAAACCGGGAGCACCCGGCGCGCCTGATTCCACATCTGCCGGAAGACATCGTGAATCGTGTCGATATCCGGCGAATGCCCACGCTGGATGAGCATAAGCAGCACCGCCAGAATTTCGTCCGCAATCTTCCCTTGAAAGGCGCGCTTGAGGACGCTTTCTTTCTGGCCCAGCGGGATTTCCGGATGTGTGAGCACGCTATAGAGATCCGGCGAGGAGGCGATAAGCGCCCCCAGCGTGGCTAACTCCTGCTCCCATTCTCCCGTTTTTCCCTCTTGTTGCGCGAGGCTGAACAACGCTTCCGCGTAGCGACTCGCGATTTTCCGCTGCAACATACTGTTTATCCGTTTCCGTTCCGCTACGCCTGCGGCAGTGACGGTGTATCCAGTTCGGCAATCACCTGGTCGATGACCGCGGACTGCAACTGCGGCGTCAACTGGCTGCGCAACGCCTTGGTGGCTGCCAGCACGGCGATATTTGACATCTCAGCGCGTAATTCACGTCGCAACTGCTCGCGTTCCAGTGCCAATTGTGACTGCCCGCGCGTATGCAATTCGCGAATTTCCGCCTGTGCATCTTCCAACACGCGCTGACGGGCGGCATCCGCATCTTTCATGGCCTGATCGAGCTTCGCGCGTGCCTCATCGGCGATATTTGACAGATGCCCCTCGTATTCTTTGCGCAACGCCTCGGCCTGCATTTGCTGGGCTTCGGCGCTGGTGATGCTGTTGGCAATCTGCTCCTGCCGCTGGCGCATAATCGACTCCAGCGGGCGATAAAGGAATTGCCACAACACCATGAGCAAGACCAGGAACGAGATGGCCTGCGCGGCGACAATGACCGGCTCGATGCCTAAACTATGTAAAATTGATCCCACGATAGGACTCCTCCATACTCGGGTCCCCGGCGAAAATCGCACCGCGGGTCCGAGCACTCTTCAAAGCAACCTACAGGTTGCCCGGCACTGGAAGAGCGCAGTATTAGTGCCCTACAAGCTTGGACAGCACATCAGCCGTGTTCGGCAGTTTGCCCAGCAGCAGGAATCCCAACACCAGTGCGTAAATCGTCAGGGACTCGATCAGCGCGAGACCGATGATCATCATGGTGAGAATGCGTCCACCGGCCTCTGGCTGGCGTGCTACGCCTTCCAGGGCACCGCGCACGGCGTTCCCCTGCCCGATTCCGCAACCGAGTGCGGCGATTGCCGTGCCCAAACCAACTGCGATGGCCAGTGCGGCGAAGTAAACCATCTTTCTTCCTCCTCAAAAAACGACTGTATTCGATCCTTCATCCGCGTGCCCCCGCGGGACACGCGTGAAGGGGAAAGGATCCGGATTAGTGGGCGTGGGCTTCTTCCCCCGCCTCGGGCTCATGTTTTTCTGTCGCCAGGGCGATATACACCGTGACGAGCAATGTGAAGACGAATGCCTGCAGGAATACGGTGAGGACTTCCAGCGGCAGAATGACTAGCGGCACAACCGGGATCGGCACGCCGTGGATTTTAATCAAATTTGCCAGCGCTGCGGTCACCTGCTCTTCGCCGAAGATATTGCCGTAGAGACGGACGGAGAGCGAAACCGGGCGGATGAACTCGGACAGGATTTCCAGCGGCAGAATGAGTATCGCCATCGCGGGCACCGGTCCGATGAAGTGTGCCAGGTACTTGATGCCGTGCGCTTTGAAACCGAAATACTGCACCCCGAGAAACGCGACCAGTGCGAGGCCCAGCGTGATGGAAAGACTGGCTGTGGCCGCTTTGAAGAAGGGAATCAACCCGAGCGCGTTCATGGTGACGATATAGATGAAAAAGGTGCTGACGAACGGCGCGTATTGTCGCCCACGCGGTCCCATCACCTGCTCCGGCAGGCTGTACAGCCCTTCGAACACCATCTCCAGCAAGTTCTGCAACCCGCGGGGTACGAGTTTGAGGCGGCGCGTGCCGATGATCGCAATGGTGATGATCAGAAGGAAGGCAATGCCGGCGAAAGGCAAAAAGGTCCATGCCGGCGGAGCGCCTTCAGATTCCTGTCCCGCTTTTTCCGGCACGGCGGTAGTTGCGGTGACGGTATGTTCGTCGCGCGCCTGCGCAATCAACAGCGGGCTGTTCTCATATTGAACCGGCCATGCATTCACGATGGCATCCTTCTACTTTGTACCAAGTACCATAACAGTGTCAGAATAATGGCGCCTGGCAGGATTGAGACACCCAGCACAAACGCCACGGCATGTACTCTTACGACGGCTAATAATAACGCCATCACGACCCAGATTCCGATTTGCTGCACCAGCAGCCAGAATAATGCTCGCGAGCCCTGGTGTTGACCGACCGCTCTTCCCGCCTGAATCGCCGCCAGATAGAGCGCAATGGCCAACAGGCCGCCCGCGAGCAAACCACCGAATCCCTGGTGAAACCTGAACGCACCGATGGCGCAGATGGCAATCCACATTCCGACCATCACACGTAATACATCCACTATGAAAGCCGGCTGCGAAGGATCCCAGCGCTTCTTTTCATCGCTCGCCATCTACTCGTCTTCTATTTCGTGATTATTCTCGCGATTTCCTGCTTTGTCAACAGGGTTTTCAGCATTTTTTTCCGCGGGTGGCGGAGCGGGCTGGGTTTTCATCACACGCGAGGCAATGCGGTAAAAGTCCCAGATCCCGACGCAGAACCCCAGGATCAACCCGATTACCGCGCCCCACGGCGTGGAATGAATCAGCCGATCAACCACATAGCCGAGATAATAGCCGCCGATGGTCATCAGCACGAGGGCAGACCCCGCTCCAATCAGCGCAATGCCCCCTAATTCTCCCTCTCTCGGCTCTCTGGCCATTTTCCCCTCCCCGCTCGGAATCGTTCCGCACGAGAAAAACCAGTGTAGCATAGCAGGGGCAACGGGCACTGTCAATGATTTTGCCCACGAAACTTTCGGGGTTGAGGGCAAATATTTCGCATTTCCTCATCACCGCGTACTCTGCAACGGGGCCGGCAGGCGTGCTACCGCTTCATTACTCATCAGATTACCGGAGAAAAGTGTCAAACAGATTACACATGTGAAAGTAATTACCGATGCAATGCTGATACGGCATGTCGTACCATCCTGTTGCCGTCAACGCTTACGGTTGGTACACTTGGACGCGCAACACTCATAGGATGGCAGGCAATGACCGAATATATTGCGATTGGTGATATTCATGGGATGGCGGAACGACTGACGCATCTGCTGGCGCGGCTTCCGGCGGAAGGCACGCTGGTCTTTCTGGGGGACTATATCGACCGTGGACCGGACCCGCATGCTGTGATTGCACGACTCATGGCGCTGGAGCAGGAGCGCCCCTGCATCTTCCTGCGTGGCAATCATGAAGACCTGGCGCTGGGGACGCTGGCGGGCGATGCCGCAGCGGAAGACATGTGGTTTGAGAATGGCGGGCTGGAAACCATCGAGAGCTACCATTTTCACATTCCCGAGGACCATCGCGCCTTTCTGGAAGCGACACGTCCCTATTATGAAACGGAGGATTACATCTTCGTGCATGGTGGCCTGGTGCCGGGGCAGATGCCATCCGAGACGAACGAAAAGGAGCTCTGGTGGATTCGCGACAGTTTCCTGAAATCGAATTATGACTGGGGGAAACTGGTCATCCATGGCCACACGCCGGCCCCCAACCATCAACCGGATATCCGCCCCAACCGCATCAATATCGACACCGGCGCCGTGTATGGCGGGCCGCTGACGGCGTTGTTGCTGCCGGAACGACGGTTTATTTCCGTTACCTAACCCCCGGCCCTCTTCCCTCTGTATGAATGGGCCGGGGGTTAGATGCTCGCGTTATTCCTTCGCGGCGGCGTTCTCTTCGCGCATCCAGGGCATCATGGCGCGCAGGCGCTTGCCGACTTCTTCGATCTGGTGCTCGCTGCGCTGACGGCGCATGGCCAGGAAGTGCGGGCGGCCGGCCTGGTTCTCCAGGATCCAGTTGGCGGCGAAAGTGCCGTCCTGGATATCGGTGAGGAGTTTGCGCATGGCAACGCGCGACTGCTCGTTGACCACCTGCGGGCCGGCAATATAGTCGCCGTACTCGGCGGTGTCGCTCACCACGTAGTCCATCATCGCAATGCCCTTGGCGTAGATGATGTCGACGATCAGCTTCAATTCATGGAGGCATTCGAAGTAGGCCATTTCCGGCTGATAACCGGCCTGCACCAGCGTCTCGAAGCCGGCGATCACCAGTTCAGACACACCGCCGCACAGCACGGCCTGCTCGCCGAAAAGGTCGGTCTCGGTCTCTTCTTTGAAGGTCGTCTCGATAACGCCGGCGCGCGTGCCGCCGATGCCCTTCGCATAGGCCAGCGCCAGCTCTTTCGCCTTCTTCGTGTAGTTCTGATAGACGGCGATCAGGCAGGGAACGCCACGCCCGCATTCGTACTCACTGCGTACCAGCGTGCCGGGGCTCTTCGGGGCCACCATGAACACATCGATGTTCTTCGGCGGGATAATCTGGTTGTAGTGGATGTTGAAGCCGTGGGAGAAAATCAGCGCCTTGCCTTCGGTCAAATACTCAGCAATCGCTTTGAAGACCACCGGTTGCACGTGGTCCTGCACCAGCATCTGGATGAGCATCGCTTCTTTCGCAGCTTCGGGAGCGGTGACCGGCGTGAAGCCGTCTTTTACCGCCTGCTCATAATTCACCGTGCCCGGCAATTCGGAAACGATGACTTCCACCCCGCTGTCGCGCAGGTTCAATGCCTGGCAGCGCCCTTGCGCGCCATAGCCGATGATGGCGATCTTCGAGCCTTCAAGCAGGTTCAAGTCCGCGTCTTGGTCGTAATACACTTTGATCATGGTTGTTTTGGTTCCTCCTGCAGAGTCGCAAGTAGTTTTCGCGTCTGGCAGAGAAAAGTCCTGCCAATAAGCGCTAACTCGTAAATTAATTTCTGATAAGTGAGCATCCCGTTGTCTCCAACGGCAGATGCATCCGGCTGATCGAGCACATGAAGAACTCTCGGAGCATTCTGGGGTCCAGACCGCAACTCCTGCTTCCCTCAACCGTTCACTTATCTTCGGAACCGACTGTATCCTCAATCCCAGGAGTTTCACTGTCAGTTCTCGGAATCCGACCTATCCTGTAAATCCTGTCAGAATTATCGTACAAATCGGCTAATGATGCAAATGGTGCAATCCCCAGAGGAGCTTCATGACCAGCACGGTCAGAATTGATTGCACTGCCGGCGAGAGCGCGATGATGGTGCCGATGACCACTAACCCGGCGAAGATCATCAGCGAAAAATGCATCAGGGGATACGGCACATGGTATAACCGGCTCACCCCCTTGGCATCCACCAGCCGCGATCCGACGCGGAGACGCACGAGAAAGGTGCTGGACATGCCGCTGCGCGCCTTATCGAGGAAATCGATGAGGTTGAAGTGCGTGCCCACCGCGATAATCAGTTCGGCGCCTTTCTCATAGACGGCGAGCAGAATGACATCCTCACTGGTGCCACGGCCCGGCAGGATTTCATAGTGCAGGCCCAACCGCTCCAGCCGCTCCTTGCCCGGGCACCGGCCATCAGTGTAGGCATGCACGATGAGATGCGCGCCGCAGCGCAGGCAGCTATCGCTGACGCTATCCATGTCGCCGAAGATGATGTCCGGTGTGAAACCGAGCTCAACGAGCAAGTCCGCCCCGCCGTCGACACCCACCAGCACTGGACGGCGGTCGCGGATGTACCCGCTGATCGCTGCCAGGTCCTGCCGCGCCCCTTCGCCGCGCACCGCCACCAACACATGACGATCGCGCATATCAATGCGGAAGTTCGGCAGTTGCGGCGCCTCGAAAAGCAGCGTCTGCTCCTCGTTGATGTAGGTCAACGTATTCTGCACAAACCGGCGCAGCTCCACTTCCAGGTGTTCCCGTGCGGCGAGGGTTTCCGCTTTCAGGCGCATCGGCGTCATCTCGCGCCCGGTGCCGATGCACTCCTCCCCGCGGTAGATACTCCCATCACGAATGGTGAGAACTTCGCCTTCGATGATCTCCTGCAGTATTTCACTGCCCACCCCATCGATCAACGGGATGTTCGCGGCGAGCAACACCTCCGGCCCCCGATTCGGATACCGTCCGCTGATCGATGGGGCCGCATTCACCACCGCGCTGACGCGACTGGCCACCAGCGCCTCGGCCGCCGGCCCATCGAGGTCGATATGATCGATCACCGCGATATCGCCGGGATGCAGGCGCGTCACCAGCCGCTTCGTGCGCGAGTCAGCCCGGGCAGGCGCATGTAACCCCCGCCCGTTGGGTTGTCGTCCCAGCAGGGTGGCCATCGGCTGTCCCGGTTTGCTCAGCGGAAATCGCATTACCTGTAATATAGCAGATAGCCGGCAATATGGCGAGACGAGCGAATTTGATGCAGAATGCAGGACTCAAGGGACAGATGCGGGAGGTTTGCCAATTATTCGCAATGTACAACTGCGGAAATCAACTATTGCATTTCAGCCTAACTTCAGCGGCGATAATCACAGCGAAATCTTCCGCCTTAGCTCCTTGCATCCTGAATCTCGTATTATTCCAACCGCTGGACCCACGGCGCGAACACCGCCACCATCGCCAGAAACAGCAGGCAGATGACACCGCTGACGACAATAGCCAGAGAGGCGGAGGTGTAATGCGCGAGTACGCCGGCATAGAGCAGACCGATTGGCGTGAAGCCGGCAAAGATGAAAGTCCACATGCTCACCACCCGCCCGCGCAGGGAATCGGGCACGATCTCCTGAATGATGCTGTTGATGCTCGAACTGCCGATCACCAGGCCGCCGCCGACCACCGCGAGGGCAATGGAGGCGAGGAGCAGCGAATGGCTGAAGCCGAAGACGATCAAGCCGATGGAGAAAGCGACACCGCTCAACATCATCACACCGCCTTTAAGGACACGCCCGGCCAGTGATGCCAGCAGCAGCGCGCCGATGAGCGCCCCCACCCCGGTCGCGGACAGCATGATGCCATATCCCCAGTTGCCGACGTTCAACACCTGACCGGCGATCACCGAAAGCAACCCCGTATAGGCGAAACCGAAGATGCTGTAGACGGTCATAATCACCATCAATGTACGGATGGTGCTGTGCCCGAGGACGTACTGGAACCCCTCAATGAGATGCTGCCAGACATTGCCTTCGCCGGTCAAACCGATCAGCGGGGTGGCGCGAATCATCAATAATCCAGCGATGACGGCGATGAAGCTGATCCCGTTGAGATAGAACACCCCGGCCACCCCGATCCAGGGGACCGCCATGAGCAACCCGCCGAGGAACGGCCCGATGATGCGCGCGGCGTTGAAGATGGAGGAGTTCAGCGCGATGGCGTTCAGCAGATCGTCCGGCCCGACCATCTCGCGGACATACGACTGGCGCGTGGGCATATCGAAAGACATCACCACACCGGAAAGTACGGAAAACAACGCCACCTGCCAGAGCAGGACGATCTTCAGGCTGATCAGCACGGCCAGCGCGAATGCCAGGACCATGGAGGCGGATTGAGTCAGCACAAGTATGCGCCGCTTGTCCATCCGGTCAGCCAGCACGCCGGCGAAGAGGGTCAGGAAAAACATCGGCAAGCTGCCGGCGGCGCCGACCATCGAGACGATGAGTGCGGTATTGTGTGGGCCAAATTCATTCAGCGCCAGCGTGAAGACCAGCCACCCCTGCGCGGCGCTCTGCATCCAGGTGCCGATCAGCGAGATCAACTGACCGAACCAGAAAAGCTGGAAGTTGCGATGGCGCAGTGCCCGGAAGGTTGCCGGCCACTGGAGGGTAAACCAGGCAAAACGGAAGAGCACAGGTTGCTCACATGCATCACCATGCTCTTCCTGAGCCCATTCACTCATCACACCTCACCTGAAAGATGGTATACCGGATTCAGCTAAGGTATACCCGGTTCGGACAACCCGGGCTGGATATCTCGTCAGGGGATGTTCAACATCCCCTATCATGCGTCAATATTGTCATCTTCTGTATGGTCTCTCCACCAGGATGTCCGTACAATAATTTCAGTTCTTTGGGGCAGTGGTGATCGCGAGTGAGTCCTGTGAAGCGGAGGGAGACATCATCGATGATTTAGCCCACATTATTCATGAATCGTTTCAGGAATTATGCATCACTAACTCGAGCATAAGGAGATACGAATAATCCGGGGGTAGTGCCCAATCACGCGTTGTGTGTTTGATAGGCAAATTATGCAACAAGAATCGTCATCACAATCGACGTTTGCAGCTATTCGGGATCGACTCGTCAATCACTCGCTGTTGATCCTTGCCGTCCTGTCACTACCGGCTCTCGCTGCATCGCTGGCGCGCAGCACGCAGACTGGCTGGCAGTTGGCGATGTCCATCGATATCGTGTTAGTCATACTGCTCTGGTGTCTGGTTGTTCTTCGCCGTGCCCTGAGCACATCAGTGCTCGGATGGTCCATAGTCGGCTTCTTATTTGCCATTGCTATCGCCGGCCTGATCTCCTACGGTGTATCAAGTGAAAGCATATTACTGCTGGTGTTAATGGTGGTGGTCGCCACACTGTTTTTTGGACTGCGCGCCGGTATCGCCCTCGTCATCGCTGCAGAAGTACTCCTCGTACTCATGGCCGTCATGACTACCCGGCATTGGTTGCCACTGACGGTCGATTTCAACAGATACGATACCGCCGTCACCTCATGGTTGACGTTGATTATTGGGTATGGAACCTTCGTCAGTTTCATGCTCGTTATCACCAATATTCTCTATGCTGCACTTGCCGATGCGCTGAGCAATGCCCAACAACACGCACAACAATTGGAAGCACTGACATACGGACTCAACGAGGAGATCACCGAGCGGAAACAGGCCGAAGCGGCATTACGAGAAAGCGAAGAGCGGTTCAGACTACTGGTCGAGACGGTAAAGGAGTATGCGATCTTCATGCTCGATGTAAATGGCAACGTGGTCAGTTGGAATGTCGGAGCCGAGCGCATGAAGGGGTATAGCCCCGAAGAGATTCTCGGCCGCTCGGTAGCCGTATTCTACCCCCCGGAAGATGCCGCACAGGGGCTGCATGTGCAGGAGTTAACCATGGCTGCCCGCGAGGGGCATCACGAAGTCGAAGGGTGGCGCGTACGTAAGGACGGCTCACGCTTCCTGGCGGATGTGGTAACGACTGCCTTGTATGCTCCCGATGGCACGGTGCGCGGCTACTCGAAAATAACACGTGATATTACCGAGCGCAAACAAGCGGAGGCGGCGCTTGCGCATGAGCGCGATCAGGCCCGTCGATATATTGATATTGCCGGTGTTATTCTCGTGGTAATCGATTCGAGTGAGTGCGTGACCTTGATCAATAAGAAAGGCAGTGAGCTCCTCCAATATCCTCAACAGGAGATCATCGGCCACCATTGGGTCGACACTTTTGTGCCGGTACGTTGTCGGGAAACGGTACGTACCACATACAAACAGCTCATGACCGGAGAAATCGCGCAGTCTGAATACGAAAATCCCATCCTGACGAAAACTGGCGAAGAACGGCTCATCGCCTGGCATAATACCGTGTTGCGTGATGACAACGGACGCATCATCGGCACATTGAGTTCGGGGGAGGACATTACCGAGCGGAAGCAGGCAGAGGAGGCGCTGCGCGAAAGCGAGCGAAAGGCTCGCGCTATCTTTGACTTGTCTTTTGAGCTTATTGGCCTGTTGACCCCGGATGGGACGCTTCTCGAAATAAATCAGACTGCACTGGAATTTGAGGGAGTCCAATTATCGGATGTCGTGGGCAAACCCTTCTGGGATACCCCCTGGTGGTCGCACTCGGTGGAAATACAAGAGTGTCTCCGTGCGGCGGTGCGCACCGCTGCCACAGGAGAACTGGTGCGCTTCGAGGCAACAAATCTCGCCGCTGACGGGACGATCCACACCCTTGATGTCTCGTTGAAACCGGTCAAAGATGACGAGGGGCGAGTCATACTGCTGATACCCGAGGGACGGGACATCAGCGAGCGCAAACAAGCCGAGGAAGCCTTAAAAGAGGCTGATCGGGCGAAAGATCAATTCCTCATGCTCCTCTCACATGAATTAAAAACTCCCCTGACAAGTATCCTCGGCTGGGCGCAGATGGCACATGACGCCCCCGAAATATCGACCGAGGCCATTGACATCATCCTGCGCAATGCCAACGCCGAGCGTGATATGCTGGAGCGATTGCTCACCCTCTCACGCGTGCTGACAGGAAAGCTCATCCTCCGGCAGCAACACATCGATCTCTGGCAACTGACCGAACAGCAGGTTGCGCATTTTCAACCGGCAGCGAATACACACCGGATCATGCTCACCGTAGATCCTCCGGGTGCACCATTGCTTGCGCAGGCCGATCCGAAATATCTGCAGCAAGTGATTTGCGAATTACTCGAGAATGCCATACGGTTCACTGAAGACGGCGGTCAGGTGATCGTGTCCGGTCATCGGGAGGAGAGCCATGTGTTCTTGGCGGTGCACGATACGGGACGAGGCATTGCCTCGGAACAGCTTCCACTCCTGTTGAATCCTTTCCGGCAGCTTCAGCGTGAGGAAACCGAAGGGGGTATTGGCATCGGGCTGGCATTGGTGAAAGGGATCGTTGAATTGCATGGGGGAGGCGTCCGCATCACCAGCCCCGGCTTAGGGAAAGGAACCACGGTCACTGTTGAACTGCCGTACGATAATTCTTCTCGAACAGGAGATGAGTAATATCTCGTCAGGGACCGTTGAATATCACCTATCATGCGTCAATATTGTCATCTTTCGTATGATATCTCCACCCGGATGTCAGTACAATATTTACAATGTTTTGGGGCAGCGGTCATCGTGAGTGGGTGAAGTGGACAGAGACATCATCCATGACTTAGTGCCCAATCAAGCGTTGAGTGTTTGAATCGGAAATTATGCATCAAGAACCACCAGCGCAATCTACGCTTGCGGTTAGCGGTGAATTATTCCGAGAGACTCGTGAATAATGCGGGCTACCGATTGCCACTGCCGAAAGGGCATGGCATCCATGAGTATGCGCATGATCAATCATGAGAGCCGAACTCCTGCTTTGCCGCAGCGATCACCTTCCCATCTCCGCCTTCCCTGGCCGCCGCGATGATCTTCTCTCGTCGCTTTTCATCAGGGGCAAACATTGTCATGACATTGACGGCCTGCAGGGCGCTGCTGCGCCCCTCGTCACGGATCACAGTGAGCAGGAACGCGAATGCCTCGTCACAGCGGGTGAGGGCGATGGCGAGCAGCAGGACTTTGCGAAAGTCGAGATCGCTGTTTGCTTCCCAGTAATCGCGCAGGAGACCGAAGGCGCCTTTCTCGCGGGATTCGCCCAGCGCGACCGCCGCCTGCTCCGCCAGCCCGGCCTTCGTCGAAGAGAGGAAACCTGCGACAAACGGCAGTGAGCGCTCCGGCGCCATCACCAGCAAGCCGGTAAAGGCGCGGCCGAGGACTTCCGGTTCTTCATCCCCGGTGAGCACTTTCAAGCGCAGCAGCAATTCGCTCCGCTCATCGCCGAGATAGCCCAGTGCCTGCACCGCTGCCAACCGCGCCGGCAGTTCCGGATCGACCAGCAGGTTGGTGATGACAAAATGCACCTCGGCATAGCGCATCCGCGCCAGCGCGTTGGCGCACTGCCCGCGCAAGTTCGGCGCCGTATCCGCACGCCCCCCGAAGACCGGCTCCATCTGCACATGACGAATGCCCAGCAGCGACACCGCCGGGTCTTCGCTGTCCAGCGCATCCAGCGCGGTGACAATCGCCTCTTTCGCCCGGCAGTTTTTATCCGCGGTTGCCGGCTGCCGGATTACGCGCTGGAAGGCATCGGTGAGCGGGGGAATGAAGGCGGCCTCCCCGGAATCGCCCATAATCTGTGCCGCGCGCTCGATGACGATGTTGCTGGCATTCGCCAGCGCATCACACAACTCTCGCCGCGTGTCATCCGTCCATTCGGCGCGCTCAATCTCCCCCAGCCGCGCCAGTTGCTCTTCCAAACTCATTCGTTTTGCCATATTATGGCTTTTCTTTCTCCTTTTACCTTTTCCTTTTACCTTGACGTTGCGCATGTCTGATGCTAGCATGACCATAAGCACCATGAACCACGAACTACAACTCATCTTACTGCTGGCTATCCTCATCGCGGCCTCGAAACTGTCCGGCCATCTGGTGCGTCGCTATCTCAAACAGCCGGTCGTTTTCGGCGAGCTCCTTGCCGGTGTGATTCTGGGCCCGACGTTCGCCTGCTTGCATCTTTCTGTCCTCGCCTGGCCGATGCTCCGCGGCTCCGCCGATTGGCTGCATGAGATGGTCAATATGCTGGGTGCCATTGGCGTGCTGCTGCTCATGTTCATCGCCGGGATGGAGACGCGACCTGCGGAACTGCGCCGAGTGGGAAAAACGGCCTTCACCGCTGCTTCGCTTGGCGTGCTCTTCCCGCTGGGTATCGGCATGCTGGCCGCGCGCCTCTTTGGTCTGCCGGTGAATGAAGCGCTCTTCATCGGCGTGGTGCTCACCGCCACCTCGGTCTCCATCACCGCGCAGACGCTCATCGAGATGAACCAGCTCTACTCGAAAGAAGGCGTCACCATCCTGGGCGCCGCGGTCATCGACGACGTGCTGGGCATCATCATCCTCTCCTTCGTCATCGCCTTCGGCGCCGCGGGGGCGGTGGCCAGGGTCGGTATCGCGCAGGGGATGAGCGCCTGGCTGGCTGGGAGTCTGGGCATGCCGGGCAGTGTGAAATACTGGCACATCGCGCTCACCCTCCTCCTCATGGCCGCCTATTTCGGATTGGCCTACCTCGCCGGCAAGCGTGCGGTGCCGAAGATGCTTGCCGCTGCTAAGCACCTGCATGCCAGTTTCGCCGTGCCCACCGCCGCGTTGGTGCTCCTCTTCATCTTCGCCTTCGCCGCCGAGTATGTCGGCCAGGTCGCCGCCATCACCGGCGCCTACCTGGCCGGGCTCTTCCTGGCGCGCACGCCCTACGCCAAACAGATTGAGCACGCCATTCATCCGTTCACGTATGCCTTCTTTGTCCCGCTTTTCCTGATGAGCATCGGCCTGGGCACCAACATGGGCCTGCTCGCGCGCGAGCAATGGCTCTTCACCGCGGTGATCATCCTGGTGGCGGTGCTCACGAAGATCATCGGCTGCGGCCTCGGGTCATACCTCACCGGCTTCTCCCTACACGAATCCCTCCGCGTCGGCGCCGGCATGATCTCCCGCGGCGAAGTCGGCCTCATCGTCGCCCTGGTCGGCCTCAACGCCGGCTTGATCCACCCCCAAATCTACGCCGCCCTCATCATCATGATCCTCCTCACCACCATGATCACCCCCCTCCTGCTGCGCATGACCTTCCCGCATGAGAAGGAAGTCGAGTGCGATGTCTTTGAATCGGTGGCCAACCTGGAGAGTGCGGAGGAGGAGACGGAGTATGAGTGAGCAGTAAGCAGTGCTGTCGGCGACGGGCAAGGTTATCGTTTGAGAGCTTTCCCTGTCGACGACGCTACTCCACTGCGTTGCGTAGCTGACTACAAACGGGAATTCGCATTTTCGCTCGCCGTTCGTAGTCAGGCACGCAGTGGAACGGAGTGCCGTCATGGATAGGAAAAGTTTTCATTTGGGAGCCCTTCCTATTGTCGACACTACTTCACTTCGTTACGTAGCTTACTACTACGGGTTTGTTTATGTGCGAGTAACCGGAAGGGATTACCCGCGTATCAGCGAAACTCTACTTCAGCTATGAACACACGCTCACCTATCGCTAAAACCTCGACCGGCAAAGCCATCCTGCGTATTGCGGGGGTGGTGGTGGGCGTTTGTGTCTTTTTCGTGCTGCTCATCGAGTTGATGGCTGCAGCAACCTGGAAGTTGTCCGGGGCGGGGAAGGTTTCGGCTCCAGAGAAGGACGTGGTGCGGGCGCCTGTGGGGTGGCATCGGGTGGCGGAGTGGTCGGGGGCGCAGGCATTTCATGAGGCGCCGATTCTGTCCGAGCTGGTGAAGGCGGGGAAGTTGCCGCCGGTTTCGGAGCGATTGCCGGTTGATCCGCAGGTGGTGATTCCGCCGGAGCAGGTGGGGCCGTATGGGGGCACGTGGCGGCGGTTTGGGACGGATGTGGCGGATATTCAGACCTACGTGGTGCATCGCATCCCCTACCCCAATATGCTGCGCTGGGACCCGTCGGCGAAGGTGTTGCTGCCGAACCTGGTGACCCGCTGGAAGATCGAGGATGGCGCGCGCACCTTCACTTTCTGGTTGCGCAAGGGCGTGCGCTGGTCGGATGGCGTGCCCTTCACCACCGAGGACATCCTCTTCTGGTATCAGCACGTGCTGCAGAACAAAGACCTCACCCCCTCCATCGCGCGCGAGTACAAGCGCGGCGGGGAACTGATGCAGGTGGAGAAGGTCGACGATTATACCATCCGCTTCCGCTTCAAGGAGCCCAATGGCCGCTTCCTGGAGAATATGGCGGCCATGCCCGGCTACGAGATGATCGACCTGGCTGCGCATTATTTCAAGCAGTTCCACCCCGACTTCGTGCTGGAGGAGACGCTGAATGCGCAGGCGAAGGAGAAGAAATTCGACTTCTGGTACCAGCGCTTTCAATCGCTGCGCGACTGGCCCAACCCCGACTGCCCGCGCCTGTGGCCATGGATCGTAACCAAGCCGCCGCCCGCCCGCCCCATCGTGCTGGAGCGCAATCCGTATTACTGGAAGGTCGACCCGCAGGGCAACCAGCTCCCGTACATCGACCGCGTCACCTTCGAGATCTTCGACCCGGAGACGATCAACCTGAAGGCGATCAACGGGGAGATCGGCATGCAGGGGCGGCATATCAAGTTCGAGAATTATCCGCTGCTGATGGAGAACCGCAAGCAGGGGCACTACCGGGTACTGAAGTGGGCGGACAGCAATGGCGGCACCAACAACCTGGCGCTGAACATGAACAGCAAGGACCCGGTGAAGCAGCGGCTCTTCGGCGACAAGCGCTTCCGCATCGCCCTCTCGCTGGCCATCAACCGGCAGGAGATTAACGAGGCGTGCTTCTTCGGCATCGGCAGCCCGCGCCAATGCGCCCCGCCGCCGAGTTCGCCGTTCTATTCCAAAGAATACGAGCGCGCCTATACCAACTATGACCCCGCCGAGGCCAACCGATTGCTGGATGAGCTTGGACTCACCAAACGCAACACGGAAGGCATCCGCCTGCGTCCGGACGGCCAACCGCTGACCATCAAGATCGACTGCCTGCCGATGTCCTGCAGCCTCAGCGCGCTGGAGCTGGTGGCGGACTATTGGACGGCCGTGGGGGTGAAGACCGACGTGAACGTGCTGGCGCGCCAGCTCTTCTACCAGCGCAAGGCGGCGCTGATGCACGACGTGGGTGTCTGGTTCGGCGCGGATGAACAGGACCCGCTGCTCGACCCGCGCTGGTTCTTCCCGTGGAAGGATGAATCGATCCAGGGGATCGACTACGCCGCGTGGTTCCGCAGCAACGGCAAAAAGGGTACCCTACCCCCGCCGGAGATCCGCCAGTGCATGGACCTCTACCGGCAGATTGAGCTCACCCCCGATCCCGCGGAGCAGCGGCGCTTGTTCATGCAGATCATCGAACTGAACCGCCAAAACCTGTGGGTCATCGGCACCATCGGCCAGGTGCCCGTGCTCTACGTCGTCAACGACCACTTCCGCAACGTGCCCGACGTCGCCGTCTCCGGCTGGCAATTCCGCGGGCCGGCGAATACGGCACCGGAGTGTTATGCCATCCAACCGTGAAGGTTTTGAACCACAGAGGCACAGAGACACAGAGATGTTTTTAGACAGGATTAACAGGATTGGCAGGATTGGGGATGCAGTGGTATCGATGAACAGATCAGTTGTATGCTTAGCACTGTCTGGAAGCCGAGGACCCTCGCGCTCCGGGTGGAAATTTGCACGCCGGGTGCATATCTACGCCCGGAGCGCGATGGTCCTCGGCTTCCAGACAGTGCTGAGTCTGTTACCTGCTTCTGATGATAATACGCACGCAAAATTTTACTACCTGGTGGCTGGGGGTGACGCATGATCACCTTCATCTTCCGCCGCCTGCTGTGGATGGTTCCCACCCTGTTCGTGATCTCTATGCTCACGTTTTTGATCATTCATCTGCCGCCGGGGGATTATCTCACCTCGTATATTGCTGCGCTGGAGCAGACGGGGGATACGGTATCGGCTGAGCAGGCGCAGGCGTTGCGGAAGCGGTATGGGGTGGATGAGCCGTGGCACATGCAGTATGTGCACTGGATGTTCGGTCGGCGCGATGCGAAGACGCACAAGGTGTCCGGCGGGGTGATCCGCGGCGACCTGGGGATGTCGTTTGAGTGGAACAAGCCGGTCGGGGAGCTCATCCGCGAGCGCATCCTCATCACCATCATCATCTCGCTGGTAACGCTGCTGCTCACCTGGGCCATCGCCATCCCCATCGGCATCTATTCGGCGGTGAAGCAATACTCGTGGGGGGATTATACCTTCACCTTCCTTGGCTTCCTGGGGCTGGCCACGCCGAACTTTCTGCTGGCGCTGGTGTTTATGTATATCGGCTATGCAGCCTTCGGCGTCAGCCCGGGCGGGCTCTTTTCCGAGCATTATCAGAACGCCCCCTGGTCGCCTGCACGCTTCCTGGACCTGCTCTCGCATCTCTGGGTGCCGGTGATCATCGTCGGGCTGGCCAACACCGCCAGCACCATCCGCATCATGCGCGGCAACCTGCTGGATGAACTGCGCAAGCAATACGTGCTCACCGCCCACGCCAAAGGTCTGCCGCGCGTGCGCCTGCTGCTGAAATACCCGGTGCGTGTGGCGCTCATCCCATTGGTCAGCACGATAGGCTGGATCCTCCCGGCGATCATCTCCGGCTCAACGATCACCGAAATGGTCCTCGGCCTCCCCACCACCGGCCCGCTGCTCCTGCAGTCGCTGATGAACCAGGATATGTACCTGGCCGGCGGCATCCTGATGCTGATGAGCGTGCTCACCGTGATTGGGACGTTGCTCTCGGATATTTTATTGGCGCTGTTGGACCCGCGGATTAAGCTGGGGAAGCAGGCGGCGTGAGGAGGAGTGTGGGAGTATGGGAGTTTGGGAGTGTGGGAGTATCTGGTCACGGGGACGGGCGCTGTCGACGACGCACCTGTAAAGGGTGCGGCTACAGCATTATACCTGTTCATATTTGCTATCGACGAAATGGGCGGACGTTCGATTACGCGAAGGGGTAACATGGGGCAACTCCTTATTTCTCTGCGTCTTTGCGTCTCTGCGGTGAAATGATTTAAATAGTTATGGTCACTGAACTGGAAAAACCTGGAACAGCAACCGATGCCAACATCTACACCGCCTCACAGTGGCGGTTGATGTGGTGGAAGTTTCGCAAGCATCGGGTGGCGATGGGGGCGGCGGTGGTGATAGTGGCGCTGTATGCGATGGCGGCGTTGTGCGAGTTCCTCGCGCCGTATGGAGCGAACAGCCGGATGATCACCTACGCCTACGCGCCACCGCAGCGGCTGCATTGGGTTGGGAAGGACGGCGTGCATTTGTGGCCGTTCGTCTATCGGCTGAACGGATGGCGCGACGCAGAGACACTGCGCCGGCACTATGTTGAAGACCCGGCGCACCCGGCGCCGCTGCGCCTCTTTGTGCACGGGGAGCGCTACCGGTGCTGGGGATTGTTTGAGTGCGACCTGCACCTGTTCGGCACGGCGCAGGGCGAGACGCTCTTCCTGCTCGGTACCGACCGGCTGGGGCGGGATGTCTTCTCGCGCATCGTCTATGGCTCGCGCATCTCGCTGACCATCGGCCTTTTCGGCGTGCTCATCAGCTTCATCCTGGGGCTGCTCATCGGCGTCATCTCCGGCTATTCCGGCGGCTGGGTGGACAATCTGATTCAACGGCTCATCGAGATCTTGCGCGCCTTCCCGTCCATCCCGCTGTGGCTGGCGCTCTCCGCGGCGATGCCGGCCTTCTGGTCGCCGCTGCAGATCTACCTGGGCATCACCGTGGTGCTCTCCTTCATCGGCTGGACCGGCCTGGCGCGCCAAGTGCGCAGCAAGATCCTCTCTCTGCGCGAGGAGGACTTCGCCACCGCCGCGCTGCTCGCCGGCGCCAGCAAATGGCGCATCATGACCTGCCACCTGCTGCCGTCGTTCATGAGCCACATCATCGTCAGCCTCACGCTGGCCATCCCGACGATGATCCTGGGCGAGACGGCGTTGAGCTTCCTCGGCCTCGGTCTGCGCCCGCCCGTCACCAGTTGGGGGGTGTTGCTGAAGGAAGCGCAAAACGTGCAGGCGGTGGCGCTCTATCCCTGGCTGCTGGTGCCGGTAGTCTTCGTCATCATCACCGTGCTGGCCTTCAACTTCGTCGGCGACGGCCTGCGCGACGCGGCGGATCCCTATGCAAGATAACCTGCTGACAATCGAAAATCTGCACACTCATTTCTTCCTCGATGAGGGCATCGTGCGCGCGGTGGACGGCATTGACCTGGCCATCCCGCGCGGCACCACGTTGTGCCTGGTCGGGGAAAGCGGCTGTGGGAAGAGCGTGGCGGCGTTCTCGGTGTTGCGGCTCATCTCCTCGCCGGGGCGCATCGTTGAGGGGAAGATCACGCTGCACCGGCAACAAGGCGATATCGATCTCACCGCGCTGAAAGACGACGGCGAGGCGATCCGCAAGATCCGCGGGAGGGAGATCGCCATGATCTTCCAGGAGCCGATGACCTCGCTGAGCCCCGTGCACACCGTCGGCGAGCAGATTCTGGAGATGGTCACCCTGCACAGCGGGATGTCGAAAGCCGGTGCGAAGGCGCATGCCGTCAAGTCGATGGAGCGTGTGGGCATCCCCGATGCCGCCCGGCGCTTCCACCAGTTTCCGCACGAAATGAGCGGCGGGCTGCGCCAGCGGGCGATGATCGCCATGGCGCTCTCCTGCTCTCCGTCGCTGCTCATCGCCGACGAGCCGACCACGGCGCTGGACGTGACCATCCAGGCGCAGATCCTGGAGCTCATGCGCGAGCAGCAACAGGCGCTCAACATGTCCATCCTGCTCATCACGCACGACCTCGGCGTGGTGGCGGAGATGGCGCAGGAGGTGGCGGTGATGTACCTGGGCCGCATCGTCGAGCAAGCGCTGGTAGCATCGATCTTCGCTACGCCGCAGCACCCGTACACCCGCGCCTTACTGCAGTCGATCCCCGGACGCGCCCCGCGCAAGACCGCACTGCAGGCCATCCCCGGGTCGGTGCCCGACCCCTTCCAGCAGATCGCGGGGTGTCCGTTTCACCCGCGTTGTGCAGAAGCCGTCGCCGGGCTGTGTGACCAGGGGGAACGGCCGAGATTGTTAGAGATGGAGCCAGGGCATAAGGCGGCCTGTTTCGTTCGACAACGGGAATTGCAGCGAGCATGAACACAACCACGCAACAACCGCATATCGACCCTCAACCGCTCCTCCGCGTACGCGGCCTGACGGTGCATTTCCCGGTCACCGGCGGCCTCTTCAACCGGCAGGTCGGCACCATTCGTGCGGTAGATGGGGTGGATTTCGATCTCCATGCAGGGGAATGTCTCGGGCTGGTGGGTGAGAGCGGGTCGGGGAAGACGACGGCGGGGCGCGCGATTTTGCGCGCGTTGACGCCCACGGCGGGCGAAGTGCTCTTCCGCGCGGATGACCGGGTGGTGGATCTCGCGAAGGCGCCGCAGCAGGAGCTGCGCGGACTCAGGCGGCACATGCAGATGGTCTTCCAGGACCCCTATTCGTCGCTGAATCCGCGCATGACGGTGCTGGATATCGTCAGCGAGCCGTTGCTCATTCACGGCATGCGCAGCCGACGAGAGCGCGAGGAGCGGGTGCGCGGACTATTGCGACAGGTCGGCCTGCAGGAGCAGCACCTCAACCGTTATCCGCACGCCTTCAGCGGCGGGCAGCGCCAGCGCATCGGCATCGCGCGCGCGCTGGCACTCGAGCCGAAACTCATCGTCGCCGACGAGCCGGTCTCTGCGCTGGACGTCTCCGTGCAGGCGCAGGTGCTCAACCTGCTGCAGGAGCTGCAGGCCCGACTGCACCTCACTTACCTTTTCATCGCCCACGACCTCAGCGTTGTTCGCCACATCGCAGACCGTGTCGCAGTGATGTACGCAGGCCGCCTGGTGGAGCAAGCGCCGGTAGATACCCTCTACGCGCAGCCACGCCACCCCTACACCGAAGCATTACTCTCCGCCGTCCCCGTGCCGGTGCCCGGGCGCGCCTCCCGCCGCATCCTCCTCACCGGTGAAGTCGCAAACCCCGGCAATCTGCCCCCCGGCTGCACCTTCCACCCGCGCTGCCGCTATGCCCAGCCACCGTGCCGCGAGGCAGTGCCGGAGTTGCAGGAGATCACCCCGGGACACCAGGTGCGCTGTCATCGCGCGCAGGACCTGACGTTGCTGGGGATGGATGGGTAAGCCAGGAACCGCAGATTCCCGGCCTACCCATGGCGCGATTTGCGCCAATGCCTCACCTCATAATCACCAATCCATTCACATAGTTCGCCTGGAGATTGGATGCCGTGACACCGGCTACCTCGCGGGTGACGAGTTGGTCGTCGAAAGAAAGCAGTGCGGCGCCGCGTGTGAGCGGTTGGAAGGTGAGTTCGATGAGAGGTTGCTTTCCGACCGGGATGGCTCGCGGCAGCGGTAACATCAGTGCCAGCCCCACGCAACCGGTGGCAGCCTTCTTCGTGTTAAGATTCAGCGTAGCATTGCTGACTGCCCCCACTAATTTGGCACCCAGAAACTTCAGTTGCCTGGGGTTGAATTTCAACGTGAAGCCCAGCGCGCTCTCATTCCCCTGCGCATCGAGCACCACCCGCACCGTGCCGGTCCTCCCACCGGAGAACATCGACGAAGTCAGACTTATCACGCGTGGACAGCGTGCGTTGACCATTGCAATGGAGCGTGCCGTTTGCGGGTGAGTCACCGGCGCCGTCGGCCCACCGGCCAGCATAATGGGATCCAGCCCCAGGGCATAGCGACCAGTTTGAATCCAGTCGATCAAGGTCAACTGGCCATCGCCTTTGCTCTGCACCGGCGCACAATCAGCTTGTTGATACTGACTGCCCGACGCTGGTGTATCGAGGCCGACGACAAAACGTCCTACCTGCACCCAGTCGGTCATGCTTACCTGCCCATCGAAATTCGGCCAGGGGCTGATATCCCCTTCGAATCCGGGAGGAGTGACAGTCACAGTAAAGTGTACAGTAGCCGTATCGACCGCACCATTCGCCGTACCGCCATTGTCCTGCACGGTCACAGTAATAGTTGCTGTGCCGAACTGATTTTCAAGTGGTTGATAGGTAAGAGAGCCCGTCATACCTGGACTATCATAACGGATGACAGGATCTGGAATAAGTGCGGGATTATCCGACTTTGCAGTCACCGACAGATCTTGCAACGCTTCCTCGCCGCTGCCCCCCGACCCGATGCCATCAATCGTAATTGTCTGCGCATTGCTATTCGCACGAATTATCTGATTGCCAATTGGATTGATCGTCGGTGACAAATTCACGTAACAAACATTGGCAATGAAAGACATCTCGGTCGTATCGATCCCGCCATTCGCTGTGCCATCATGATCTTTGACGGTAACGGTAATTGTCGACGAGCCAAGTTGTCCAGTGGCTGGTTGAAAAGTCAGTATTGCAGTCGACATTCGGTTATACGGATCATACGAAATCGCTGGTTTTGGAATTAGAGCTGTGTTGCTCGACAACACGCTAAAATCGAGCACATTGAATCTATCCCCCTTGCCGGCGCTAATTCCGGTAAGCGAAATAGAGAACGGTCTGGCGTAATTCGGCACCATCTGATCCGGCAGTTGGTCAATGGTTGGCGGATTATTCACCGGAATCACAACATAGGACGAATTGCTCGCAACCGGCGTGGTTGCCTCAGAGCAGCAAATGCTGGCTGTATTTATTATCGTACTCCCGGGGAGGATATAGGGATCTATCGACACCTGAAAGGTCACCTGCCCCGTCTCACCAGGCGCCAGTGTGCCGACTGCCCAGCTAAGGGTGCGTGTCGTTGCATCATATGTACCTTTAGCTGCCGTACTTCCTGTCACATATGTGGTGCTGGACGGCAAAAGATCGGAAAGTCGCACATTGGACACCGCATTGGTCCCGGTATTGGTGTAGGCAACTGTATAGGTGATGACTGTACCGGGATCGGCTTGGGTCGGTGAAGCGGATTGTATTGCGGTGAGTGCGGATGGAGTGGCATTACCGATCACACAGATAGAAGATGAACACCCGACATAGAGCATGCCATCCGTCCCGAGCACCGGCATAAATGGATTCGTTAGAGGGAATGTCCACTTCCAGGTGCCATCCGGATTTACGGCATCGATTCTACCATTCCCTGAACAAGCATAGATAGTGCCATCGCCGCCAACCATCGGAGGTATTTCATTGATGAACCAATCGTAAATCACCCATTTTTGTCTTCCGTTCGGATCAACAGCATATAGATTTCCATCCCATGTCGTGAAGTAGACCGTGCCATCTGCAGCAACAGCCTGCGTGCCATAGATATGGGTACTGATCGGAAATTTCCATTTCAAGGTACCGTCAGGATTGATCGCATATAAATGGTAAAAGCTTCCGACGTAAATAGTACCATCCGATGCAACTGATGGAGCATAATACACTTGAGTATCCGTTGGGAATACCCACTTTGGTGTGCCATCTGCATTAAACGCATAGAGCGCCATGCTGTCTGCTCCGCTGATGTAGAGGGCGCCATCCGTGCCCAGAGCCGGTGTAGATAAGTTGTTATTGGCAATTGAGGTTACCAATTTCAGCGTACCATCAGGCGTAATTGCGTACAAATACCCATTGTTACAACTCACGTAAATAGTGCCATCAGGGTCCAGGAGTGGCGCAGTAATCGATCCTGAATTCGTAACGAATGTCCATTTGATCGTGCCATCGGGATTGATGGCATACAGCTTGCCACCCGAACCAACATATATCGTGCCATCCGAATTGATTGCCGGAGTTGTTCCATAGAAATTCTGGGTCCATTTCCGAGAGCTATCGGGGTTGAGCGCGCAGAAATGTTCATATTGAGATGTGAGATACAGTGTTCCATCAGCAGCAAATGCCATCGCGGAAGTGTTACCATACCCGTTGAAAGCGAATTGCCATTTCAATTCCGGAACGGTTGGACCGGTAACCGTACTGCGCCCAGTATGCTGGGCATCGTGTTGGAACATCCACCAATCGCCACGTTGAGAGGGGGCCACCGTGACAGTGGCTGTGCTACTCACCGGCGAAGAGATTTCGTCACTTGATATGGCTGCCGTGTTGGAAATGGTGCTGTAAAGCTTGGCACCAGTCGCCACTCTCGCCTGGAACTTTACCGTACTTGTGGCTCCAGGTGCCAGCGTACCGAGTAACCAGGTGAGCGTACCGTTATGATATGTCACATTATTACCTGTTGCGCTGCCGACGATGAAACTGAGATCAGCCGGCAGGATGTCGGTGAGCAGGACATTTGTTGCTTCTCCGGTGCCGGTATTGCCGAATGCCAATGAATAAGTCATGATGGAATCCGGGCAGGCGGTAAGCGGCACTACGGATTTGGTGATATTAAGTACCGGCACCGGCGGATTGGTTATTGTGACATTGGCTGTATTGCTTATCGTCGATGTCGATAATTCACTGCAGGTGATGCTTGCGGAATTGAGAATCGTACTGCCTGGTTGTGCATCTGCATCAACCGTCGCGTTGAAAGACACCTGCCTTGTGGTGCCGGGGGTGACTGATTCCCTCGTAAAAACCCCTATTTTTTCGTCTGATCGCCCTCCCGCCTGCTAGGCCGCAAGAACGGTATAGTAGGCGGGAGACACTAGATCGGGCGGCCTCCACGCAAATCTAACGCCAATT
>Ga0272448_1000234_pt1 | contig 86036 bp, 76 predicted proteins | sample YNPCB0191_FD_202220 | JGI IMG/M metagenome (GOLD analysis project Ga0272448, IMG submission 202220) | Hot spring sediment microbial communities from Yellowstone National Park, WY, United States - YNP-CB-019-1 | ecosystem: Environmental > Aquatic > Thermal springs > Hot (42-90C) > Sediment...
AGGCAGGTGCCGAGGGTGGGGTTGATGATTGGGGTGAAGTCGTAACAAGGTAGCCGTAGGGGAACCTGCGGCTGGATCACCTCCTTTCTACGGAGTCACATAAGGGAAGTAGGCGGAATATTTTCTTTTAGAGGTGGGGATGTAGCTCAGTTGGGAGAGCGCCGGCTTTGCAAGCCGGAGGCCACGGGTTCGAATCCCGTCATCTCCACCAGAGGTGATTTAAAAGCTCGTCCTCTTCTCTATCCTTCCTTTTTTCGCCGTTTTTCCAGGTACATGTTTTGATCGGCAACCGTCAAAAGTTCCTGGAGGCTCTGTGGCTTCGAAGGATCTAAAAAGGCCCATCCGGCGCTGAAAAAAAGACGGTAAGGGCAACGGCTTTCCCGGTTCCACGTCGTGACGAGATTCTCGAGACGTTCCAGGAGTTTCTTGATTTCGCTCTCTCCTGCCCCGGTGAAGAAGACTGCAAACTCGTCTCCCCCCAAACGAGCGACGATATCCAATTGGCGGAATGCTCTCCGGAGGATGCTGCCGAATTCCCGAAGGGCTCGGTCACCCTCCCCATGACCCAGGTGGTCGTTGATCCATTTGAGGTTATCAAGGTCCACCACCAGAACCCCGGCTTTCTTCCCCTGCCCGGTAAGAGAAAGCTCACGCTCTGCCAGGGCAAAGAAACCCCGCCGATTATAGAGACCGGTCAATTCATCGGTGAGGGAAAGATGCTCGAGCTTTTGTAGCTTCTCGTCTTTTTCCGCGGCACGGCGGGCAAGGCGAAGAACTTCGTGCACCTTCTGAGCAAAAACGGTGTAGAGCCGACGTTCCCGGAAGGAAATGTTCCCCGGAGCTTCAAGAACCAGGATCTTTTCCGCACCGAGCAAAGCAACGTGATGGTTTGCCCGAGGGTGTTCCACCACCTCTTCTATCTCTTCCAGAGAAGAAAAACCCCAGGAAGCAACAGGGACGAATCTGTTTCCTTCTCTAAAGGAGAGCGCCATCCGTTGCGCCCCAAACAGGCGCACCACCCTTTCCACCAGCTGGACGAAAAACACCTCATAGGATTCGGGAAAAGAGAGAGCGGCAACTTCATGGAGGACGGCGAGTTCCGCCTCCAAAGAACCAAGGCAGGCATCAGAATGGGCAACTTCTTTCCGGCCCTTCCCTCCCACCGCCACCACCACATTTTTGTTCCGGAAAAGTGGGGCCCGTCCATAGGGATGGATTTCCCCGATGCTCAAAAAACCACAAACGGGAATACAACCGAGGCCCCTTTTGATCTGCCGGATTTCCTGATCAAAATCGTCCCCCAAAAACAGCGGACGGCTGACGCAGTCAAAGAGGAGTGCGAAGGCCGGTTCCTCAATTCCCCCCGCTGCTTTCTCGGCAGCACTTGCCGCCGCTGCCAGGAGGCTCTCTTTCTCTCCTTTCATGATGTACCCCACCGCCCCCGGAGAAATCCTAGCCCCCACAAACCCCATGGCTCCGGATGAGGTAAAGTAGGCCGGATCCCGGATGAGAAAGTCTCCGCATATGTTGGGAAAACCAAGAGGATAGAGACCCCCTATCCGGGGAAGGTCCTCCCGAGAAAAATCGCCCACCCTCGCTCGATAGCTCTCAAAAGGAGAGACACCGTCGATCTCAACCACTTCTCTTTCTCGGGCTTTGGTAACCACAAGAAGCTCTCTGGTGGGAGACCACCCGTGATCTGCAGCCGAAGAAAATTCGACACCTCCCAGGACCCCCACACTCACCGGACCTCTATTTACTCCCTCCTCCGTCCACCGAAAGGCTCCCGTTCCACCCCCCAGGTACAGGAACCGGGGGCCAAGGAGGTTGTACACCCCCTGCAGGAGGAGAGGAACTTCCAGAGACGGATCGGAAAGGATAAACAGGGTCCCTTCCGCAAGGGAGCTTTTCCGGACCGCCCTTCCGATGGCTTCTCCCAGGGTATAGGGGTCCCGTGAGTGAAGCGCAGGGGCAATGGTCCAGGCTTCAACATCCTCACCACCCAGGGTGAGGACCACTAACCCCAGCGAAAGGCACCGCTCCTCCACAATCACCCCTTCGGCGGAACAACCCAAGACCCTTCCAGAAGGCACAAACTCCCGGAAAGCTTCCCAAACCCGATGGGGATTATACTGTGGGGTGGCAAAGAGAAAGGCAAACCTGGGTTCCCCGCTCTTTCCCGCCGCCTGAGCCAAAGCTTCCCTCAAGGCTATGGCCTCAGAGCCACGCGTGCTCCAGCCAAGACCAACCCTCACCGCTACACCTCGAACCAGGACATTCCTCAGAACTCTGCTCTATGACAGAAGATTATACTATTCCCCGGCGGCTTCCTCTACGGATATCCGAAGGGCAGCGGTACCCGGAAACGCTTTCCCTTGACTTTCGTCCCCACCGCGCCACAACAAATTTAATAAATCCAGGGGGGAGAAAGACCATGAAGCACCCAGGATGGTGATTTTTCCTTTCGGTGCTTGGATTGGTGTGTTTCCTGGTTTACGTTGGTTGTTCCTCACCCACCCCTTCAGGAAGTTCATCCCCTACCCCAACCGTAACCCCAACACCCATGCCGTTTTTCACCGTCACCGTGATACCTTCCCCGCTACGGCGAGTCTACAACCTGACCCAAAACACCTATTACCCTACCATCCAGCAGGCCATTGACGCCGCACAGAATGGGGACATAGTGATTGTGTATCCCGGGACGTACACCGAGAATATCGACTTCAAAGGGAAGAACATCACCCTGCGAAGCGAAGACCCGGAGATCGACGGAGGAAGACAGGGGAGCACGGTGTGTTTCCGAAGTGGCGAGACCGCTACTCTCCATGGTTTCACCATCAGAAATGGAAAAGGTGGTGACCATGGGGGCGGGGGAATCCTCATCCAGAACGCTTCTCCCACCATCGAGCGAAATGTGATCCAGAACAACGAAGCACCCACCGGTGGGGGTATATGCGTGTGGGGGTATCCTCTCCCCGGATTCTCGGCAACCGCATCGAAGACAACCGGAGCACCCAGAATGGAGGGGGAGTGGCGGTTCTGGGGAGTGCTTCCCCCATCGTTCAGGAGAACGTTTTTTCCAGTAACCAGGCGGGGCTTGGAGGGGGAGGAATCTATGTCGACCCTTCAGCAAGCGTGAGAGACACCGGTGGTAACGCCTGGCCCAGGCAAAACTGCCCACCTGCCGGAATACAGACGGAACCGGTGTGGCTCTACCAGAACAATGTTTTTACTGGAAACACTCACAGCAACGGACAAGCTACCAACGGGTGCCACGTGCTGTTCGCTCTTGCTTTTTCCCTTTGATCCCCAACACCCCTGCCACCTGGCAGGGGTCTCTTCCTTTCATATCAGGGCATCAGCTTTCTACCCTAAGGTATTTGTGAAAGGTACGCCAGCGCCGGCATCCCCACGAGGACCTGGCTCCCTTTACCTTTTTCCTGAACAGAGTTACTTCCTCAGTAAAAGGCCAAAAGATATGCACTGCGAAATAAAATCCCTGAATGGAAAGTTCGGTGAAAAAGGGAGACCCCAGGACTTTCTGGACTTCATGTCTTGCACCCCCAGCATCATTCTCACGACAGGGATGGAAAAGGTTATCTTCCCTCTTTCTCAACGGTCGAAGAAATGGTTAAAGTCTTACCCGGAATCAATAGAAACAGTCTCTTTATCGTCTCGCCCCCCTGGTATACTTACCAGCGGTGGTGGACGTCAGCACGGATATAGGTGTCATATATCCTCTGCACCGCCTCCATGGTTTCTTCCGGTAAAGGGGGAAGGTTGGAAGCCCGGGCGTTTTCTTCGGCTTGTTGGGCATTTTTGGCTCCGGGGATAACGGTAGTAACCTCCGGGAACATGAGAATCCACCTCAAAGCCAGCTGCGCCATGGTGAAACCTTGGGGAAGGAATTTGCGCAGCTCCTCCACCGCCTGGAACCCCTTTTCCAGATCGACTCCGGCGAAGGTTTCTCCCCGGTCAAAGGCCTGTCCGTAACGGTTGAAATTCCGGTGGTCATCGGGAGGGAAGGCGGTCTCCGGGGTGATTTTCCCGGTAAGAAGACCGCTAGCTAGAGGTACCCGGGCGATCACCGCCACCCGTTTTTTACGGGCTTCATGAAAGAAGAGTTCCGCCGGACGTTGACGGAAGGGGTTGAAGATGATCTGCACGCTGCGCACCCCGGGATACTCGATGGCCTTTAAGGCCTCTTCCACCTTTTCCACGCTCACGCCGCAAAAGCGAATTTTACCTCTTTCCACCAGTTTCTCCAGTGCCTCAAATACCTCAGGACGGTAGTAAACCGGAGTAGGCGGACAGTGGAGCTGTAAAAGGTCCAGACAATCCACTTCCAGGTTCTGGAGGCTCCGATCCACGAATTTTTCCAGGTTTTCCCCGTTGTACCCTTCCGCAACGTGGGGAGAGAGGCGCCGGCCGGCCTTGGTAGCCACGAATACCCGTTCCTTCCGTTCCCGCAATACTCGGGCAATGAGTCTTTCGCTCCGTCCATCCCCGTACACATCGGCAGTATCGATGAAGTTCATCCCGCAGTCGAGCGCCCGATGCAAAGCCCGGATGGCGTCATCCTCTTCCACTTTTCCCCAACTTCCCCCGATGGCCCAGGCGCCGAAACCCACTTCACTCACGCTGAAACCACACCGTCCGAAAACCCGGTAGTTCATGCTTCCCACCCCTTCTTTTTTCTCTACTATACCACATCGTAGAGCTACGGTAAGAGCGTGGATCACTTCCGGGGTTTGAAAAAATATTTCGGTGGAGAGATAGAAGTGAAGCCATGGGGAGTGGAAGGGTCTGGAAAGCTTTCCCTGCAAGTTATCCACAATTGTGAGTAAGCTGTGGATAACTTGCAGGATAGAGGGATTTATGGTTAAATTAAGAGCGGAGTAGTTTTCCACCCTCCCGCCGGAAAAAGAAAAAAAATGAAAAAAAGAAGGGGGAAGCTCTCTTTCTGTCGCTTGAGAGAACCTGGAAGGAAGGGTAACAGGGTGGGCTGTGGAAAACTCCGTGAGTGGAAATAGAATAACTGGGGTGTAAAGCTATGAAATCCTTTCAGGAAAAGGAAAACGACCTGTGGATAAAGGCCCTGGAAGTCTTAGCAAAGCAACTCTCGGTCCCTGAGTACCACGCTTGGCTCGAGAACACCAGAATTGTCTCTCTGTCGGAGAAAAAACTGGTTCTCGCCGTGCCCAGTGAATTTTCCCGGGAGAAGCTGGAACAACGTTACCTGGAACTCATCCGCTATGCACTTCAAAAAGCTATCGGAAGGGACCTGCCCAACCTGGAAATCGGAGTGGTGGTGGATACGTCCCTACTGAGAGAGAGTGGTAACTCCCAGGAAGTGAGCGGGCCTCCTTCAGAGTGGGAGAAACCCAGTCTCAATCCCCGCTACACCTTTGCCAGTTTCGTGGTGGGGAACAGCAATAAATTTGCTCACGCCGCAGCTATGGCCGTGGCCGAAAGCCCGGCCCGCTCCTATAACCCACTCTTCATTTACGGCGGCGTAGGGTTGGGAAAGACCCATCTTATGCACGCCATCGGCCACTATATCCTGGAGCGAAACCTGGGAGCCAGGATCGTCTATGCCTCATCGGAGAAATTCACCAACGAGCTCATCAACGCCATCCGGGATGACAAGACCGAGGAGTTCCGCCAGAAATACCGCAACGTCGACGTACTCCTCATCGACGATATCCAGTTTTTAGCCGGCAAAGAGCGGACTCAGGAAGAGTTCTTCCATACCTTCAATACCCTGCATGATGCCTTCAAGCAGATCGTGTTAACCAGCGACCGTCCTCCCAAGGAGATTCCCACGCTGGAAGACCGGCTCCGATCCCGTTTCGAGTGGGGTCTCATCGCCGACATCCAGCCCCCGGATCTTGAAACCAGGATTGCCATTTTGCGCAAAAAAGCGGAGCTTGAGGGGGTAGAAGTTCCCGAAGAGGTTATCAACTTCATCGCTAACCGTATTCCCTCGAATATCCGAGAGTTGGAGGGGGCCCTGGTGCGAATCAAAGCCTTCTGCACCCTCAACCGGGTGAGTCCTGATCTAGAGGTCGCCCAGGAAATCCTCAAGGACCTCCTTCCTCGCCGTGAAAACCACAAAATATCCATTCTCACCATCCAGCGGGTGGTGGCCGAACACTTTAACCTCAAACCCAGTCTCATGCGGGCCAAAAAGCGTAGCAAAGAAATAGCCTATCCCCGGCAGGTCGCCATGTATCTTGCCCGGGAACTCACCGATCTGTCCCTCCCTTCCATCGGCGAGGAATTCGGAGGAAGGGATCACACCACCGTGCTCCATGCTTATGAAAAGGTTAAAAGTGATTTGAAGAGTAATCCACAGCTTGCCGGAGAAATCAGTGGATTAATTGAGAAAATCCGTTCGGAAAAAAGTTAATCACCTTTTAGGAACAGTTTACACACAGGTTTTAGAAAGGGTAAAGAATAGGAGCTTGAGCGTAAAGGGATGGTTTTCCACAGAAAACCTTTTCACTACTACTCCTCTATTTTAAGAGTTTTAGGAATGGAGTACTAGAAGGGAGGATAAAAGGGTGGATATCCGGGTTGATACAGCGCTCCTCAGGGAAGCGGTAGGAAAAGTGTACCGGGTGGTGTCAGGACGTCCGGCAATTCCGGTGCTTTCAGGGATACTCCTCGAAGCAGAAGGAAATACGCTGGCCGTCACCGCTACCGACTATGAAATGGGTGTGAGATCCTCCTGCAATGTGGAAGTGGATGTTCCGGGAAGTGCAGTTCTACCGGGAAAAATTTTCTATAATCTGGTGCGCAGTACCGGAAAGGGAACCATGCGGATTGTAGCTCAGCCGGAGAATACCGTGGAAGTGTTCTCGGGGAAGAGTTATTACAAGCTCTCCGGTTTTTCCCCGGAGGATTTTCCGCTCTTTCCTCCTTTTATGAAGGAAGCTTCCGTTACTATAGACGGCGCAGAGTTGAAGGAAGCGTTGTTGCAGACCTATTTTTCGGTTTCCAAAGATGAGATGCGTCCACCCCTTACCGGGGTGTTTCTGTCTCTTTCGGGGGGGACCCTCCATTTTGTCTCTACCGATGGACACCGGCTCAGCGTGCGGGAAGTGAAAAGCTTTGAGAGCACCGTCTCTGATTTCCGGGGGATCATCCCTTCCCGATCGGCGAGCGAGTTGTTGCGCTTGAGTCTGGGAGGGAAGGTGGTCCTTTATCCCGGCAAAGGGGAGGTCCTCTTTCAGGTAGGCGAGACGGACCTCTTTTCCCGCCTCATCGAGGGGGAATACCCTCAGTATGAACAGGTCGTTCCTCGGGAATTTGTGACCGAGGTGGGCTTTTCCCGGGTGGAGCTTCTTGAGGCTCTGGAACGGGTGTCGCTGGTAGCACAGGGAGCCGGCCCCATCGTGGAGGTACACCTTAAAGAGGAAGGGGTAGAGCTTCTGTGTCAGGCTCCGGAGGTAGGAATGGCTAGGGAAGAGCTGGAGGGAAAGGTGGAGGGGAAGAGACTCACGGTGGCCTTCAATGTGCGGTATCTCCTGGAGGCCCTGCGGGTAGTGAACTGGGAAACGGTAAAAATTGGGTTGAGTGGAGAGCTCTCTCCGGCCAAGGTTTTTCGGGAAATGGGGCTTTTTGAGTACGTGATTATGCCGGTAAAACTCAGGGAAGAATAGCCTCCTCCATGTACTTCCAGGAAGTGGAGTTACGGAACTTCCGTAACCTCAGGGAGATACGCGTTCCTCTGGAGGAACGCTGTGTCCTCATCGTGGGTGATAATGCCCAGGGGAAGAGTAATTTTCTGGAGGCGCTCTTCCTTCTGGCTCGTGGCTTCTCCCCCCGTAGAGCCAGAGACAATGAGCTTGTATCTTTTGGAGAAGAGGGGGCTTTGCTGCGTGCCAGGGTTCGGGAGGGAGAGACCAGTTTCATAAAGGAGGTTTTAATCCGGCGCAATGGTGGAAAGGAGTGGCGGGTGAACGGGAAGAGGGCTTCCGGGGGGGCGCCGATATGGCTCACTGGTCACTTTCCGGAAGATGCCGCTGTGGTAGGGGGGGCACCCAGGGAGCGGCGGGATTTCTTCGACCAGGCTATTTCTTTTCTTTACCTCCCTTACCACCAGTTTCTGAGAAGCTATGAGAAGGTGGTGGAGCGAAGGAACTGGCTTCTCCGGGAGGGAGATCCTTCGGGGTTGCTTCCGGTTTATACCGAAAAAATGATCGCCCTTGGTTCACGGATTGTGGAGTGGCGGGTAAAATATATGGGGAGTTTCGCGCCCTTTCTGGAGCAAACCTATCAGGAGATCTTTGGTGGGGGAAGGCTCACCCTCCGTTACCGGAGTGAGGGGTACCTCTGGGAAGAGGGTATCGGGGAAGGTTTGCGAAAGGCCTGGAAACTCCTCCAGAAGGAAGAAGAAGCGCGGGGAATGACCCTCTTCGGTCCCCACCGTGATGAAGTGCTCTTCCTCCTCGAAGGACAGGAGGTGCGGGATTTCGCTTCTTCAGGGGAGAAAAAGGGTGTGGCCCTGGCGCTACGACTCGCTGAGATGGCAGTCATGGAGCACGGAAAAAAGACGAGAGCCGTCGTTCTTTTTGACGATCTCTTCTCCGAGTTTGATGAAAAGAGGCAACACCTGGTTCTTCGGAAGGTATGCGGGAAGAACCAGGTGTTCGTGACCACTGCCGGGAGAGAGGGGGTCCGGGAAAACGTTAAAGACCTGGAAACCTGGGGTTTTGTGATGGAAGGGGGGCAAATGAAGCGGTGGTGGTGACATGAGAGAAGGAAGGTTCTTTTCGGGGAAACCTACCCCTCTGGGGGAGGTCCTCCAAGAATACCTGGAAAAAGCAGGCATCTCCCCTAAAATCCGGGCCTATGGGTCGTTACAGCACTTCGGAGAATGGTTTCCGGAACTTACTCCCTTCTGTCGCCCGGTGAAGTTTGAGCGGGGAGTTCTGTACCTGGCCGTCTGTGACCCCCTCTATGCCCTGGAAGTGAGAGGCAAGATCCCGGCCATCCAGAAGCGTTTCCAGGAGGAAGGCCTGGCAGTGGAACGGGTAAAGATTCAGTGTCGATGACGAGGTGAGCGTGACTTGGAAAAGATGAGGACCTATAAAGCGGAGCAAATTCAGGTTCTGGAAGGTCTGGAGGCAGTCCGGAAGCGTCCCAGCATGTACATCGGTAACACCGGCATAGGAGGGTTGCACCACCTGATTTTTGAGGTGGTGGACAACAGTGTCGATGAGGCTCTGGTGGGTTGCTGTACAGAGGTTCAGGTGATCTTCCACCGTGATGGGAGCGTGAGTATCTCTGACAACGGTCGGGGTATTCCGGTCGATATCCATCCCGAAGCCCAGCGTCCGGCGGTGGAAGTGGTGTTAACCAAGCTCCATGCCGGGGGAAAATTCGGAAGTGGAGCTTACACCGTTTCCGGAGGGCTGCACGGAGTGGGCGTCTCGGTGGTCAACGCCCTTTCGGAGTGGCTGGAGGTAGAGGTTCGCTCTCAGGGAAAAATTTATCGCCAGCGGTATGAACGGGGAAAACCGGTAACTGACCTGGAGGTGGTAGGAGAGACCACCACCACTGGAACTACCGTGCGCTTCAAACCTGATCCGCTCATTTTCCCTGATACCAGTTTTCATTTTGAAATTGTGGCCCAGCGCCTCAAGGAGCTGGCCTATCTCAACGAGGGGCTGTGGTTTTCGCTTCTCGATGAGCGAACCGGAAAAGAGAAGAAGTACGCCTTTGAAGGTGGTATCCGGGCTCTGGTGGCCCACCTCAATTACGGGAAAGAAGTCCTCCATCCGGAACCGATTTATTTTTCCGGAGAAAGAGACGGCGTGAAAGTGGAGGTGGCCCTGCAGTACAACGATGGGTACCTGGAAAACGTCCTCTCTTTCGCCAATAACATCAACACCGAGGAAGGGGGAACCCACGTCACCGGCTTCAAGACCGCCCTCACCAGAGTGGTGAACGAGTACCTGGAACGGCACAACATCCTCAAAGAAAAAGAGGAACCCCCCACCGGTAACGACATCCGCGAAGGCCTGTGTGCGGTGGTGAACGTCCTCCTTCCCAATCCTCAATTTGAGGGGCAGACCAAGACCAAGCTCGGTAACCCTGAAGTGCGGCCCCTCCTGGAGGACCTCACCCTTTCTTTTCTCTCCTCTTTCTTTGAGGAGAATCCGGAAGTGGCTCGGCCCATCGTGGAGAAGATTCTGCAGGCTGTTCGGGTGCGTCTGGCCACCAAGAAGGCCCGGGAGCTTGCCAAAAAGAAAGATAGTCTGGATTCTGTTTCTCTTCCCGGAAAGTTAGCCGACTGTGCCGAGCGGGACCCCCAGCGAGCAGAACTTTTCATTGTGGAGGGAGATTCGGCCGGTGGTTCGGCCAAACAGGGCCGGGACCGTCGTTTCCAGGCCATCTTACCGCTGCGGGGGAAAATACTCAACGTGGAGAAGGCCAACCTCCACCGGATTTTGGGGAGCGAAGAGATCCGGAACATCATTGCTGCTCTGGGGTGCGGTATCGGAGAAAACTTCGCTCCGGAAAAGCTCCGCTATCGACGAGTGATCATCATGACCGATGCCGATGTGGACGGAGCTCATATCAGGACTTTGCTTCTCACCTTTTTTTACCGCTATATGAAGGCGCTCATCGAGCGAGGAAACGTTTACATCGCCCTTCCCCCCCTTTACCGGGTACGGGAGGGGAAGAACGACCACTACGCCTTCGACGATCGGGAACTCGAGGGCATTCTCCACAACCTGCGGGGGAAGAAGTACACCATCCAGCGCTACAAAGGTTTGGGAGAAATGAATGCCGAGCAACTCTGGGTGACGGCCATGAACCCTGCCACCCGGACGCTCAAGCAGGTTACGGTGGAGGACGCCCTTTTGGCCGAAGAGACCTTCAGTATCCTCATGGGTGATGCGGTGGAACCCCGTCGGGAGTTCATCCGGGAACACGCCCATGAAGTGGTGAATCTCGATATATAAGGAGAACCGACCATGCAGGAAGAGAAAGGGAAAGTGGTGTTTGTGGATGTCTCGCAGGAAATGCGGGATGCTTATTTGAGTTATGCGATGAGCGTCATCGTGGGCCGGGCGTTACCCGATGTTCGCGATGGTTTAAAACCGGTTCAGCGGCGTATCCTCTACGCCATGCATGAGATGAACCTCCGCCACGGGGAACCCTACCGGAAGAGCGCTCGCGTGGTCGGAGACGTGCTGGGAAAATACCACCCCCATGGTGATATGGCAGTCTATGAAGCCCTGGTGCGCATGGCTCAGGACTTTACCTATCGCTATCCTCTGGTGGATGGACACGGCAATTTTGGTTCGGTGGACGGTGACCCCCCGGCGGCCATGCGCTACACCGAGGTGCGGATGGCCGCCATTGCGGCAGAACTTTTAACGGATCTAGAGAAGGAAACCGTAGAGTTTGTTCCCAACTTTGATGAGTCGGTCAAAGAGCCCACTGTTCTCCCGGCCGCCTTTCCACAGCTTTTGGCGAATGGCGCCTCGGGTATCGCGGTGGGTATGGCCACCAACATTCCTCCCCATAACCTGGGGGAGCTGATCGATGCGCTCCTGTATCTTGTCGATCATCCGGAGGCCACCTGGCGGGAACTTCTTGCTCTCCTCCCCGGGCCCGACTTTCCCACTGCCGGAAAAATCGTAGGGTCCAGAGGGATCGAAGACTATTTCCGGGAAGGAAAAGGGAAGTTTACCCTGCAGGGAGAAGCAAGCGTGGAGGAGCTGGGGAAAGGGAAACAGGCCCTGATCATCCGGGAACTCCCCTACCAGGTTAACAAGGCCCAGCTCGTGGAGCACATCGCCCGATTGGTGGAGGAAAAGAAGCTCAACGAGGTGGCTGAGATCCGGGACGAATCCGACCGTGACGGGATCCGAGTGGTCCTGGAACTGCGCCGGGGAGCAAACCCGCAGTACGTGATGAACTATCTCCTCAAACATACCGCCTTCCGGGTGAGCTTCGGGGTGATTCTTCTGGCCCTGGTCGATGGGAAGCCAGAGGTCCTGGGAATGAAAGAAGCCCTGGAACATTTCATCAGGCACCGCCGGGAAGTGGTTACCCGCCGCAGTCAGTTCGAACTCCGGGAAGCGGAAGAGCGAATTCATATCCTGGAAGGCTTTCTGAAGGCTCTGGATCAGATTGACGCCGTCATCGCCCTCATCCGGGCTTCAAAGAGTGTTCCGGAGGCCAAAGAGGGCCTCATGCGGGAGTTTGATTTCTCGGAAAAACAGGCCCAGGCCATCCTGGAAATGCGCTTGCAGAGGCTGGTGGCCCTGGAGCGGGAAAAAATTGTCACCGAATACCAGGAACTGCAGGCGAAGGTGGCGCACCTCAGGGAAATTTTGAGCCGGGAGGACGTGCTCCTTGGAGTGATCAAGGAGGAACTCCGGGGCATCAAGGAAAAGTACGGTGACCCCCGGCGCACCAGAATCGTGGTGGAAGAAGAGGAAGAGATTGGGGAAGAAGCGCTGGTCCGGGAAGAGGAAGTGGTCATTACCCTTACCCGGGACGGCTATGTGAAGCGGGTACCCCTTCTCACCTATCGCCGGCAGAATCGGGGTGGCAAGGGAGTTGCCGGTATTACCACCAAGGAAGAGGACTTGGTAAGCGATATCGTGGTCACCACTACCCTCTCCCGAGTGCTCCTCTTCACCAGTTCCGGTCGGGTCTTTCAGTTGCCGGCCCACCGCTTTCCCGAAGCACCCCGACAGGGGAAAGGCATGCACTTGGCCAATCTTCTTCCTCTGGAGGGAGAAGAAAGGGTCCTGACCCTTATTCCGGTGCAGGATTTCCGGGAAGGGAGGAACCTCTTCTTTGTCACCGCCAGAGGGAGGGTGAAAAAGAGCGACCTTTCGGAATTCATGTCCATCACCCGCAAGGGCATTCGGGCCATTAGCCTGGAGCCCGATGACACCTTAAGCACCGTTTTTATCACCGGAGGGACTGATGAGGTGCTCATTGCTACCGCTCAAGGGTATGGACTCCTCTTTTCGGAAAAAGAGGTCCGGGTGATGGGTCGTGGGGCGGGGGGAGTGCGGGGAATTAACCTGCGGGGTAACGACCGGGTGGTGGGAGCGTGCCTGGTGAACCGGAAGGAAACGCTCCTTGTCGTCTCAAGCTCTGGTCTGGGGAAGCGGATAGAGCTGGCGGATTTTCCCCTCCACCACCGGGGTGGGAAGGGGATCATCATTATGAAGGAGGGGAAAAGGACCGGAAACCTGGTGGGGATTGCCTCGGCCCGGGGTGACGAAGAGGTGCTCGTTTCCACCCGGAGTGGGTTACTCATCCGCATGCACCTCTCGGAAATCCCGATTCAGGGACGGATCACCCAGGGGGTGCGGCTCATTCGCCTGGATAAAAATGACGCCATCGCCGATTTTGCCCTGGTACGATGAACGATAACCCTCACGGCGGAAGACGGATCGAGTTAGAGGCGGCGGGGAAGCGGGTGCTTCTCGATGTGAGTGCCAACCTCAATCCTTGGGGACCACCGGAAGTGCTGCGGCAAAGATGGGGAGAGCTTTTTCGCCTGGTGGAGCTCTACCCTCCCCTCTCCCTTTCCTTTTACCGGGAGCGGATGGCGAAAATCTCCGGATTTTCCCCTCGGTGTCTTCTTCCCTGTAACGGGGCCACCCAGGGGATTTACCTTCTTTCCCGGGTGTTGGGCGTGGAACGGGTGCTCATCCTCGAGCCCCTTTTCACGGAGTATGCCCGGGCCTTCACCGTGGTCGGCAAGCAAGTTTTCCGCTTTTCGCTCTTTCCAGGTTATGACCGGAGAAATCTCCAGAGATGTATCGAGCAGGAGAAAATCCAGGCAGTGGTTCTGGGGAATCCCTCCAATCCCCTGGGGGATACCGAGGGAGCTCTCCTCTATGAGAGGCTCCGCAGGGAAAATCCGGACCTCGTTTTCATCGTCGATGAAGCCTTTCAGGAATTCATGGGTGAGGAAACCAGTCTCTACGGATACCTGTCTAAAGACCCCAGGTTATACCTGGTGCGGTCTCTCACCAAATACTATGCCCTGGCGGGCCTGCGGGGAGGGTTCCTCCTGACCCATCCGGCAAACCTGGCGTCCCTGGAGCGGCACCTGGAACCCTGGAGCATGAACGGAATCCTGGCCGGGGTCCTGGAGATCCTCTCCCGGGAAGACCTCTCCGGGTTTCACCGGGATACCCGGGAAAACCTCTGGCAGGAAAAAATCTTTCTGGAAGAAGCCTTCAGGCGGTGGGAAGGGATCTTTACCCTTTTCCCTTCCCGGGTAAACTTCTATACCCTACGGATCAACCGCAGCCAGGAAGAATTTTTCGCCTTCCTCGAAGAGGAGGGAGTGGTGGTGCGGCGACTTACGGAGTTCTTCGCTCTGGGGGAGGATTTTTTCCGCATCGCCGTACGGCGCCGGGAAGAAAACCAGATGCTCTTAGAGGTGGTGGAACGGTTTGTCAAAAGATGCTGAGGGAAGCGTTTTGCTTCTGGGAGGAGCGCGGAGTGGCAAGAGCCGGATGGCCCTGCGAATGGTAGAGGAGAGGAATTTACGGCCTCTCTACTGTGCTACCGGTCTTCCTACCGATGCGGAGATGGAGGAACGTATCGCCCGGCACCGGCAGGAACGGGGGGAACGATGGCAGACTCTGGAGACCCCCTTTGGCTTTGGGGAAGTTCTCCCCCGGAATCTCCAGGGATGGGGGGTGGTGGTGGACTGCGTCACCTTTCTTCTGGCCAACCTCCTTTTTCGGGAGAGAGATGCGAATCGGGCTTTTGGGCTTTTGCAGGCGGAGTTTACCGCTCTTCTCAGAAAGAGAAAAGAAGAGGATTTTTTGCTCCTTTTGGTCTCCAACGAAGTCGGCATGGGAGTGGTGCCGGCCTATCCGGAGGGACGTCTCTTCCGGGATCTGCAGGGTCGGGTTAACCAGTGGCTGGCTCAGGAGGTGGATGCGGTGTACTTCCTGGTGGCAGGGATACCATGGAAGCTCAAGTGAAGCGCCGGGAACTCTTCCGATTGGCCCTGAGCTTTCTCACCGTTTTGCCGGTGGGCAAAGACATTCGCTGGGAAGAGGGGAATCTCTTGCAGGCGAGCCTTTTCTTCCCTCTTTTGGGGCTTGGGCTGGGTTTTCTGGTTTTTCTGGGGTGGCAACTTTCCCTCTTTCTTACCCGAAGCCCTCTTTTTTCTGCTTTCCTCACCGTTTTTTTGCTGGTTTTCCTCACCCGGGGGCTTCATCTCGATGGGGTGGCCGACGTGTGCGATGCCTGGGTGGTGGAAAAGGGACGCAAACAGGAGGTTCTCAAAGATTCCCGGATAGGGACGTTCGGGGCTCTGGGGATAATCTTTGTTCTGGGGACGAAGGTTTTGCTTCTCGCGGAACTGCGAAATTCCTGGTATCTTCTGTGGGTGCCCTTCCTGGGGAGGGTAGCGGTGCTGGAGTTGAGCGTGTTCTTTCCTCCCCTCGATGCCCGCTCCGGTCTAGGGAAAGAACTTCTGGGGAGGGTTCCCCGTTGGTATTTCCTCTGCTGGGCATTGGCCGGGGCTTTGGGGATGTGGTGGTGGCGGGGCGCGGTACATCTTTTGAAAATTGGAATAAGCTTTGGTATCATTTACACACTTGGGAAATTGCTCCAGAAAAACTTTGGAGGATTGAACGGCGATATGCTGGGTATGGGAGTCGAAACCGGTGAGATTCTGATGCTTTTCTGGGGGCGGTTCTGGCCATGAGAAGAGCGCTCTGTCCGGGAAGCGTGGGGGAGCTGGTACAGGGGTTGCGCCGGGGGAAAGAAGTGCTCGTTTCCCTCACGGTGGATCGTCTGAGCGAGATAACGGTTCTTTTCGGAGAGGAAACTCCTGAGGTCGGTTCCTTCTGGAAGACGAGAAAAGCCATCTCTCTGGCCCTCCGGGAGTGGGGTCGGGAGGACCTACAGGGGAAAATCACCTTCCGTCGCCGCAGTACTCTCCCTGTGGGGAAAGGCTTTGCTTCCAGCACCGCCGATATTGCTGCGGCCTTAGGGAGCCTGGCCCACCTTCTGGGAAAGCAAATTTCAGAGGAATTCATCGCCCGGGTGGCCCTGCGGATTGAACCGACCGATGGGACTTTCTTTTCGCCTTTCTGCCTCTTTGACCACCTGCGGGGAGAGGTCCTGATTCGTCTCCCCCTTCCCAAGAGCCTGGGGGTGGTGGTGGTGGAACTGCCCGGGGAAGTGGAAACCCTGGGGGTGGACCGGGAGAAGCTGTACCGCAACTGGGAAGATTCTCGCCAGGACATCGAGGAGGCCTTCGTGCTTTTGGAGCGAGGTTTAGAGGAACGGGACCTGCACCTGGTGGCTAGGGCGGCCACCATAAGTAGCCTTATCATGCAGGAGGTAGAACGAGAAGAGGTTTTGACAGTACTTCTTGAAAACCTGAAAACGCTTGGTGCCCTAGGCGTCAACCGGGCTCACACCGGGAAGGCTCTGGGAGTGCTCTTTGATCTGCGGGTCTATGGGCCCCGGATGATGGAGGAACGAGTCAGACGCTGCCTGCAGGGGTACCCGGTGGACATCTGGAGCACCAGAGCCATTGCGGGAGGAGTACGGGTGATCCGGCCATGAGAGAAATCTATCTTCTGCGCCACGGCGATACCCATGCCACCGAAAACGGTTACTATGCGGGATGGATGGATGTCCCCCTTTCGGAAGGAGGGCGAAGACGAGTCGAGAAGTCCCGAGAGTTCCTTCCCCGGAATGGTTTTCAGAAGGTCTTCGTAAGCCCCCTGCGACGGACTCTTGAGACCGCCCGGATTGTGGTTCCGGACATGCCCATGGAAATCCGGGAGGAACTCCGGGAACGTTCCTTTGGGTCCTGGGAAGGGAAAGGATGGAAGGAGATCGAGGCTGGCTTCCCGGAGGAAATGGTCGAGTGGCGCAAGGACCCCCTCCGTTTCACACCGCCGGGAGGAGAAAGTTTTCAGGTGGTGCTCGAGCGGGTGGTGGCTTTCTGGGAAAAACTTCGGCAGGAACCCGAAGGGAGCTATCTTCTGGTTACCCATGGGGGCGTCATTCGCTCGCTTTTGGTCCATCTTCTCCGGATGGACTTCGCTTCCACCTTTCACGTCCTCCTTGACCCGGGGGTGGTGGTGAGAATTAGGGAGGAACAAGGCTTTACGCAGCTCGTTTCCATCATGAATATCGAGGGGGCCTGAGGATGGGTGCGCTTCTCCTCATCGCCGGCTTTCTCCTGGATACTTTCCTGGGTGACCCCCAGGGGAAGTGGCATCCGGTGGTGTGGATCGGGTGGCTGATTGCAAAACTGGAGCAACTCCTCTTTCCCAAAAAGCGGAACTTTAAGCGGGAGTTTCTCCTGGGGTTTGTGCTCACCGGGGTTTTGGTCGGTGGATTGGGGGCGGCCTATTTCTTTCTGGGACGCTTTCTGAGGCTCCGCTTTCCGGTAGCGTTTCTTTTTCTGGAAGTCTACCTTATCTTCAGTTTCCTGGCCTTAGCGACGCTTCTGCGCCGGGGGAAAGAGGTCGGAGAAGCTTTGAGGCGGGGGGACCTTCCCGGGGCTCGCCGGCTTCTCAAGCACCTGGTCGGTCGGGACACCGAACACCTCTCGGAATGGGAGGTGATCCGGGGATGCGTGGAATCCCTGGCGGAGAATTTCAACGATGGGGTGGTGGCCCCGCTCTTCTATATGGCGCTGTTTGGGGCTCTGGGGGGTCTGGTGTATAAGACCACCAATACCCTCGATTCCATGGTCGGACACAAGGACTTTCGCTATTTCTTTTTTGGCTTTGCTTCTGCCCGGTGGGATGACATCCTGAACTTCATTCCGGCGCGGTTGAGCGTCTTTTTTATTGCTCTGGGGGCCCTTTTCGTGGGGGGTAGAGCCAGACAGGCTCTGGCCTGTGCTTTTCGAGATGCTCGCAGGCACCAGAGCCCCAATGCCGGCTGGCCCGAAGCTGCCATGGCCGGAGCGCTGGGGGTGCGCCTGGGGGGTGTTAACTACTATGAGGGAAAGAGAGAAGAACTCCCCTTTTTGGGGGATCCCTGGTTTGATCTCACGGTGGATACCGTCGACCAGGCCATCGTTCTGGTCCGCCTGGGAGGGATGTGGGCTCTTTTCTTTTTTTCACTTCTGGCTTTTTTCCTGCGAGGATAGAAAGGAGAAAAAAACATGACCGACCCCTTACCGGTATCACGTTACGATCCCGTCAGAATCAAAAAGAAGGTTATTTTTCCCATCCTCATCAGCCTGGGGAGTATGGCCTTTATCTTTTCCTTTACTTCCTTTCGGGGTATTTCGCTGGAGGAAATCGAACAGACCCGGTTTCGCTTTGGTTTTCTGGGAATAGCCCTTCTGGTTCTCGTTCTCACCTGGATGATCGACGGCTTACGGGTGTATCTCACCGCCCGGGCCTGGGGGAAGAAGATAGCCTTTGGGAATGCCCTCTCGGCGGTTCTCTCCCAGTACTTCATGTCCTCCATCACTCCCTTCATGACCGGGGGAAGCCCGGCCCAGCTGTATGTGCTGGCCCGCTCCGGCCTGGGATGGGGCGAGGCCAGTAGCCTGGTGGTGGTCTGTGGTATCCTTTACCAGGTGAGCCTGCTTTTGCTCCTTTTTCTCTTCGTCTTCGTTTTTCGAGTGGGCTTTGTTTTGCGGGGGGTGCTTCTGGGAATCCTCTATTCCTTTGCCATTTTCTACAGCGTGGTGATGTTTCTCCTTTTCTTCTTCCTCTATCACCCCCGGGCCCTCTTTCGGGCGGTCGACTGGGGGATTTCCTTTGTGCGCCGGCACTTCCGGCGGGCGAAATTCTCGGAGGAGGCGGTGCGGCACTGGATCGAGGAATTTCTGGAAGAATTCCGTCAGGGCTTCACCATCCTCTTCCGGCGCAAACCCCAGTACCTGGCCTGGAACCTGGGATGCTACATGGTCAACTATACCCTGATCTTTTCCCTGGCCTATCTCGTCATCCGGGCTCTGGGAAGCCAACCTTCGCTTTTACGGGTCATCGGGGTACAGATTCCCCTCTTTTACATCTTCTCCTTTATCCCTTCTCCGGGGGCCAGCGGGGGGGCAGAGTTCTCTTTTGCGTCGGTGTTCTCGGGGCTGGTGGGCTTCCACAAGGTGGGGATGTTTGTACTTCTGTGGCGGTCCTTTACTTTTTATCTCCCTATGCTTGCCGGGGGGGTGGTTTTCTTCCGGGTCCTGCGGGGAGTGGGCGGTCGGTAAGGTGAAAAAGGATTCCCTGCGGAAAGCCATTCTGCGGCGTTTGTGTACCGCCTTTCCGGGAGCGGTTTCCGGAGAACAGCTGGCCGAAGAATTGCAGGTGAGCCGGGTGGCAGTGTGGAAGACGATGCAGTCTTTGAAGGAACGCGGTTTTCCTCTGCAATCTTCCCGGGCAGGATATGCCCTGCAGGAATTACCGGATTTGCTCTTCGGCGAGTACCTGGAGGTGCTTTTGGAAGATTGTTTTCCAGCTCTCCGGGTTCTCTTTTATGAAGAACTCCCTTCCACCAACACCGAGGCCAAGCGTCTGGCCCAGGAGGGTTACCCGGAGGGGACCCTGGTGGTAACCGAGCGCCAGACCGCCGGACGGGGGCGTCTGGGTCGAAAGTGGTTTTCGGAAGAAAAAAAGTCCCTCACCTTTTCCCTCCTTCTTCGGCCTTCCATCGCTCCGGAGGGGTGTCCGGCCCTGGGGCTTCTTGTGGCCCTCGCTTTGGCCCTGGCTTTGGAAGAGCTTGGTTTTATGCCTCACCTCAAATGGCCCAACGACCTCTACCTGGGGGGCAAGAAAGTGGCTGGAATTCTCTTGGAGAGTTTCCTGGAGATGGATCGGGTAGAATGGGTGGTGGTGGGCGTGGGGGTAAACGTGAACGGGGAAACTTTCCCCGTGGAATTGCGTTCCCGGGCCACCTCCCTTTTTCTGGAAAAGGGGGAGGCGCTGCCCCGCTGGCAGGTTTTGCGGGCTTTCCTCGATCGTCTGGGCCGTGAATATCCCCGCTTTGGGGAAGCAAAAAGTTTTGCCCCCTGGGTGGAGGCTTTTTCCAGGCGTTGCCTCCTTTTGGGGAAAGAGGTGGTGGTCACCTCGGGGGAAGAGCGCTTGCGGGGGCTGGCTCGCAGAATCGATGCCCAGGGCGCCCTCTATATAGAGAGAGAGGGAAAAGAAGAGCGCATCGGATGGGGAGAGGTCTCTCTCTTTTGTTAACCTATGATATAATTTTGGTTAACTAAAGAGAGGAGTGATTTTATGAAGATTCCGTTGGTTTCGCTCTCGCGGTGTGCATTTTTCATTGCGCTCTCGGTGGTGGTTAGTGTCTTTTTCCGTTTCACGGCTACGGTGGTTCCCTTTAGTCTCCTGCCCCTGGTGGTGCTTTTGGCTGGACTCACCCTCTCCCCTACGGAGGCTTTTTTGAGCATGGTGGGGTACGTAGTGCTGGGGCTCTTTGGACTTCCCGTTTTTGCCACCCCTCCCTTTGGTGGTCCAGGGTATATCCTGCGGCCCACCTTCGGCTTTCTTCTGGGTTTTATCCTGGCGGCTCCCGGAGTAGCCTGGTTTTTGCGTAAGTCCCCTTTTTCTTTTCGACGCCTCTTTGGGGCTTCGCTTCTGGGACTTCTCCTTTTATACCCTCCCGGTCTTTTCTATCTTTTTGTTATAATGAGGGCGATGGGGAAGCCGCTCACCGGATACCAGGTGCTTCAGGTGGGATTTTTCCCCTTTATCGGTCTGGATATTCTCAAGGCGTTTCTGGCTGCATCGTTGGCCTGGCAGATGCAGCAGCGGGGAATTTTCAAAAGGGGGTGATGCGTTTTGAGTCCGCTGTGGTGGGGGGTTCTGGGAAGCCTTATAGCCGGAGCGGCAACCGGCATCGGTGGCATTCCTATTCTTTTTCCCGCCCTGAGCCACATTTCCCACCGTTTTCGGGATGAGCTTCTGGGATTTGCCGCCGGAGTGATGTTGGCGGCCTCGGCGTTTAGCCTGCTTGTTCCGGCCATCGAAATTGGAGGGGCCTGGCCGGCCTTTTTCGGGGTGGCCCTGGGGGGTGCTCTTCTTGACCTGCTCGACCGGGTGATTCCCCACGAGCACTTTGAAAAGGGACCCGAAGGGCCGGAAAGCAAGCTCCGCAAAATCTGGCTCTTTGTCATTGCCATCACCCTGCACAACTTCCCGGAGGGGCTGGCGGTGGGGGTGAGTTTTGGTTCGGGAAATATCACTACCGGGACGGTGGTGGCCACCGCCATAGGTCTACAGAATATCCCCGAAGGAATGGCGGTAGCGGTTTCGCTTCTCGGGGTGGGATATTCCCGTTTCCGGGCTTTCTGGATTGCGCTCCTTACTGGCCTTGTGGAGCCTCTGGGAGGGCTTCTGGGGGCGGGGCTTGTTTCCCTGATGCATGCCTTTCTCCCCTGGGGAATGAGCCTGGCGGCCGGGGCCATGCTCTTTGTCATCGGGGACGAAATTATTCCCGAAACCCACCACAGGAACTCGGCCCGCTACGCTACCTATGCTCTGGTTTTGGGTTTTATGGTGATGATGCTCCTTGATAACCTTCTCGGTTAGGTTTCTCCCCGCACCAGCCGATTGGCCCAGGCGATGAACCGGTAGGGATAGGGGGTTTCCGGAGCACTGGCGGTATCCAGACGCTCCACGTCGTCGCTTTCCAGGCTCCAGCCCAGGCACCCCAGGTTATCCTCAAGCTGAGCACATCTTGTCGCTCCAAGAATGGGAATAACCCCCTCTTTCTGGAGAAGCCAGTTTAGGGCCATCTGGGGCACGGTTTTTCCGTATTTTTGGGCTAGTTCCTCCACAAGATTCAGAATCCGAAAATTCTTTTCGGTGGCGCGCCGGCTCCAGTGTTCCTCCCACTCTTCTTTGGCTCTGGCAATCCGCCCCTCTTTGGGGAGTTCCCCCGCTTGGTATTTCCCGGAGAGAAATCCCCCTCCCAGTGGTCCCCAGGCCAGGATGGAGAGTCCCAGTTCCCGACAGGCAGGCATCACCTCAAGCTCGATATTCCGCTCTACCAGGCTATACTGCATTTGGGCGGAGACAAAGCGGGGGAAACCGTAGCGCTCGGCTAAAGAAACGGATCGGGCAATTTGCCACCCGGTGTAATTGGAAAGCCCCACGTAGAGAACTTTCCCCTCCTCGACCATCCGCTGCAGAGTCTCCAGAACTTCCTCCTGAGGAGTAGAAAGGTCAAAGCAGTGGATCTGGTAGAGGTCGATGTAGTCGGTTTGGAGGCGCCGCAGGCTCTCTTCAAGCGCCCGGCGAAGGTGCTTGCGATTGGCGCCATGGTCATAGAGCCCTTCCCCCATCCGGAAGAACCCCTTGGTGGCCAGAACCACTTCCTGGCGTTTCTTGCCCTGAAGGGCTCGGCCCAGGATTTCCTCGGATTTTCCCTGGGCGTAGATATTGGCGGTGTCGATAAAGTTGCCCCCTTTTTCGAGGTACAGGTTGAGCATGGCCACCGAGTCCGCTTCGGGGGTCTCTCTTCCGAAAGTCATGGTTCCCAGAGATATCTCCGACACGAGAAGCCCGCTTTTTCCCAAATTGACGTAGCGCACCATTATCCCTCCCTGAACTCGAATTTCAGGATTTTCCCTTCTCTTTGCATTTGTCTTAAGAACGCTTCCACCTGTTCCTTTTCGTTTTCGAGCACCCGAAAGGTAGCAGTCTCATCTTCGCCGAAGACGAGCTCGGTCTGCTTCCCGGTGATGGCGAGCAAACGGTTGATGAACCAGTTCCGGTGGGGAAGGCTCATTGCCACCAGGAAAAGGTACGCTCGACGGTATTCGATGAGTCCGCTTTTTTCCAGCACCATCCGGGCCGCTTCCCCGTAAGCCTCGATGAGGCCCCGGATACCCAGCTTTTTTCCTCCAAAGTAACGCACCACCACCACCATGGTGTTGGTGACCCGGAAACGCCGGAGGGCCCAGAGAATCGGTTTTCCCGCATTTCCGGGCGGTTCTCCCCCATCGGAGGAAAACTCTTCCCTTCCTTCCCGAAGGCACCAGGCGTAACAGTAATGGGTGGCTCCGGGAAACCGCATCTGGGTTTCTTTGAGTTTTGATTTTCCGTCCGAAGCACTACTTATTCGGAAGCTCAAAGCTACGAAACGGGAGCGCTCGACGGTGATTTCGACCTGGGTTTCTCGCTGAATGGTGTACATAGGCATTTCCTTTATAGAGTATAATACATTCTAACTGGAGAGAAAAGGGGAGAGCCATTTGTCCGGACGGTGTTCGAGTGTTTTTCTCTTGGGGAAATTTTTCTTGATCGGCGCTTTCACCTGGGGCGGAGGATATGCGATGCTGTCCTTAATCAAGCGGGAACTGGTTCGTCCGGGGCTTCTGTCCGAAGACGAGTTTCTGGAAATATTGGCCCTGGCCCAGAGCCTTCCCGGAGCGGTGGCCATCAACACCGCATCCCTCGCCGGACGGAAATTGGGGGGATGGCAGGGGCAGGTGGCTGCGGTTCTGGGTTCGGCGCTTCCCTCCTTTTTCTCCATCGTGCTTGTATCTCTTTTTCTTTTCCGCTCCGGGGATCTCAAAGTGGTGCGGGATTTTTTTCACGGGGCCATTCCGGTGGTGGCCGCACTCATCCTCCTGGCGGTGTGGGACATCGGGAAAGGAATCGTGAAAAGTGTGGAGGAGCTGGCGCTTCTAGCGCTCTTTTTTGTCCTTTTACGTTTTGTGCACCTGCATCCTCTCTGGATTGTGCTTTTAGGGGGTCTGTGGGGGATGGTGCGGAAGCGATGATTTACCTCTACCTTTTTCTGGCCTTTCTGCGGGTGGGATTTTTTGCCTTCGGTGGCGGGCTGGCCGCTTTGCCCCTCATCGAAAAGGAAGTGGTAGAAGGTTTCCGATGGCTTTCGCATCGGGAATTTTTGGAACTGGTGACCCTCTCGGAGCTCACCCCCGGTCCCATCGCCATCAACTCTGCTACCTTCACCGGCTTTAAAGTGGGAGGAATGCTCGGGGCGGTCCTTGCCACCACGGCTTTCTGCCTTCCCTCCGTTATCCTGGTAGCGTTTCTTTTGCGTTTCCTCTCCCACTTTGCCGATTACCCCTGGGTCAAGGGCTTCCTGCAGGGTTTGCGCCCGGCGATTCTGGCTTTACTTACTTCTATTGCCTTCTCTTTTGTGCAGCGGGGGGTGGATAACCTCTTTTCGTTAATCCTCCTTGGTGGGGGGTTTCTGGCGATCTGGCGGATACGGCGGGTGAACCCTATTTTTTTATTGCTTCTATCTGGCTTTTTGGGAGTTCTCTTTTACCGTTAGAGCACTCCGGAGACTCCACCATACCACCGAAAGGAGGATGATTCCGCCCCCCAAAAGTGCCCACCGGCCGGGAGCTTCTCCCAGAAAGAGAAGCACCCACACCGGGTTTAAAATCGGCTCGATGATGGGAATGAAACAGGCTTCAAAAGCGGTGACGGTTTTAACCGCTTCCACGTAGAAAAGATAGGCCACCCCGATCTGGAACACTCCCAGGATGAGGAGAAAGAGAATTCCTTGAGCCTCCGGAAAACCTCCCCGCATAAAGGGAAGGCCGATGGCTGCCGCCAGTACATTCCCCAGAAGCACTGCCTCAAAAGGCGAGCCATTCCGTTCCAGGCGCAGGAAAATAGCGAGCAACGCAAACGTTACCCCGCTTCCGATGGCCACCAGGTTTCCCAAAAGGCTTCCCCATTCCAGTCTCCCCAGAAAAAAGAGGGTCATCCCGGCAAAGACTGCTCCCACGGCCAAAAAATCCCTACCCTTCGGTGGCTCGTGGAGTAAAGGTTTGGAAAGGAGAATCACGTAGATGGGGGCGCTGTACTGGAGCACAATGGCGTTCGCTGCGGTGGTGAGCTTATTGGCCACCACAAAGAGCACCACCGTCCCGGCATACGCTACGGCCCCGCCGATCTGGGTGGGAGAGAAGGTAAACCGGGGTTTGCGAAGGTAGCAAAGAAAAACCAGTGCGGCAATGCCACTCCGCATCCCGGCGATGGCCAGAGGGTTCCAGGTCACCGATTTAATGAGCACTCCCCCCAAGCTCCACAACAAAGCAGCGCTCACCAGAAACAAGGTTCCACGATGTTTCGGTATCATGGCATCAATTATAGCGGAAGAAGGAAACGCCCCGGAGGGTGATTGCGGAAATATTTGGTGAAAAGGAACGGAAAAGACTCAGGAAAGACCCCCTGGATTAGGCTGATGGAGTCAGAGATAAACAACATCAGAAAACCCCAGCCCTTTTGATGAGTGTATAATAACTTGCGAAGAAGGACTTTATCGGTGACCTGATGACTGGAAGAGATTAGGAATCTCTGAGAGGACAGAACGAAATGCTTCGGAGAATTGAGGAAAAGGGTACCCTCTGGGCTTACGACTCACAGGAGTCGCTCCAGGAAAACCAGCTAATGCTTCTTGGTAATGTTCAATTTATTTATGAATTGGCTCTGGCCCAGCTTGAATTACAATCTCTGGGGGTGAAATTTGCGGTAACGAACGGACTCAGGGAATTCAGGTTGTTGGAGGTAGGAAACGCCGAAGAAGCACGAAGAAGACTGGCCTACTTCAAATTCGTAGGAGGGAAACCCACCCACTACTTTCGGATTATCCAGAAAAACAGAACCCGTTCCGTAAATCAGTACCTCACTCACTGGATTTACCCCTACAAAGGAAAATTCCATCCCCAGATGATCCGAGCTCTTCTGAACATCATCGGAGTGAACCCCGGAGATACGGTTCTTGACCCTTTTGTGGGGAGTGGCACCACCGCTCTGGAAGCGCAGCTTTTAGGGATTCATTGTGTGGGGATTGACGTTTCTCCCCTCTGTGTGCTCCAGAGCAGAGTGAAAACCGAATCAATCCAGGTGCTTCCTGAGATCCTCGAATGGAGAGAAGAGTTGTTAAGAAGGATGCGACCGGATCTCTTCAATCCCCAAGGGGAAACCATTGACGAGGGCATTCTTCGCATTCCCGAAGAGCGGGTCCAGAATTTCTACCGCATGGCCAAACTCGTAGCCGTGAGCGACCACGCTCGACGCGGCAGGGATCTGGCCGGCGCATTCTGGAAAAATTTGGACCTGATGATTGCTTCGGTCTCGGATTATGCTGAAATCGTGAGCACTCTTAACCTGAGACCTGGAAAGGTGGATATCCGGCTGGGAGATGCCCGAAATTTACCTCTTGCGGAAGAAAGTGTTGACGGCATCGTCACTTCACCGCCTTACTCCATTGCTCTGGATTATGTGGCCAACGACGCCCACGCCCTCCGGGAAATGGGATATACCCTCTCAGAGATTCGAGAGGAATTTATCGGTGTCCGTGGTAGGGGACAGAAAAGGATCTCGTTATACAACGAGGATATGGAGAAGAGCCTCCACGAGATGCACCGGGTCCTCAAGCCCGGAAAATATGCTGCCATTGTCATCGGAAACGCCACCTATCTGGGACAGGAGTTGCAAACCGTAGAGTTCATGCTTGACGCTGCTACCCGAATTGGCTTGAAACCGGTCAAAAATATCGATAAAGTTATCTTTGGACTGTACAATGTGATGCAGAAGGAGAACATCCTGATTTTCCAGAAGGTGTAAGAGGAGAAGATGAACGATCAGGAATACGTAAATGGTGCTCCTGAAGGGTATACCATTCCCGGTGACGAGAAGAGCGGTTATAGGTTACGATATGCCTTCCTTTGAGCCCTACGATCGGAATAAGGAATCGTTGCGCTGACTGTCGGAAGCAACACAGTTTGCCGGTAAGAGCGCCTTTCGGTCTGGTATTGCCACCGCAAGACCGAACGAGGCCGGTAATCGTATGTTAAAAGTGGGTTACAGATTGGAAGGCCTGTCTCCCGGAGTGGTAGGAAAAAGACTGCAGGTTATCTGAATTTGAGGATTGAGGATTCGGCTTGGAAAGTTGCTTATCTTGACTGCAAAACATAGAGTGCTCAGACGAAGAACCAGAGCTTCAGAACCTTTGATTTTCTCCTTCTGAAAATCTAAAAATTGCGGAAGATGCTTTTCGTCTCCTGATAAACCTTGGGCTTCGAAACCCCGGCAACGTCCCGGATCACCGCGTCTTTTTTGTCCGTTAGAGTCCTTCATGAAATTCTTTGGAGTGTCGATGTAATATGAGTGAGGTTTGAAAATTTTTAACCACAAAGGACGAAGCCGCCACTTGACATCGTAACGTTACTACGTTATAATGAAAATGCCGAGGAGGTCTGGGTGTTCCATGATCGGAAGAACCATCGATTCCAAAAGTAAACTTCCTCTGTACCAGCAGGTTTATGAAATCCTGCGGACCGCCATTCTCACCGGGGAATGGAGGGCGGGGGAACTGATTCCCCCAGAGCCACAACTTATGGAGGAGCTCCAGGTGAGCCGGACTACCCTCCGCCAGGCGGTGGATCTGCTCTGTCGGGAGGGACTTTTGCAGAAAAAGCAGGGCAAGGGCACTTTCGTGCGGGTGCCGTCTCTGGAGGAAAACATCCATCGCATCCTGAGCTTTACTGAAGACATGCTCCAGCGGGGAATGGTGCCCCAGACCAGAGTCATCTTTTCGGGTCTTGTGGAAGCCTCTCCGGAGATCGCCGAGAAGCTCGGTGTGGAAGCCGGAGAAGAGTTGGCCCGTCTGGACCGGCTGCGTCTGGCCAACGGTGAGCCTCTGAGCGTGGAAGAAGCCCACCTCATCCATCGTCTCTGTCCGGGGATTTTGGAACGTTACGACTATGCTACCGTGCCCCTGCGCAAGACTCTGGCGGAAGACTATGGCATTCACCTCCATCGGGCTCGAGAGTTCATCCGGGCAATCACTGCTCCCCGGAAGTTAGCCAGCCTCCTGGCGGTTCCCGAGAATGCTCCGCTTCTCTATATCGAGCGGGTCTCCTTTGCCGAGGGGGATAGGGCGGTGGAATACCTGCGGAAATTCTATCGGGGGGATCGGTATGTGCTCTACAACGAACTGTACGGGTAAGATCACCTGTTTTGGGGAACTCCTGGTAGATTTCTTTGCCGATCCACCGGGGATGCCGCTGGAAGAGGCTACTTCTTTTATCCCCATTCCCGGTGGGGCTCCGGCCAACGTGGCGGTGGGGGTGGCTCGTCTGGGGCGGAAGAGCGCTTTCATGGGAAAAGTGGGGGCGGATGCCTTTGGCCGTAAGTTGGCGAGGGTCCTTCGGGCGAATGGTGTGGATGTGCGGGGCTTGCGCTTTGATTCCCGGGTACGCACCACCTGTGCTTTCATCGCTCAGGAGTTTCTCTTTTTCCGTAATCCCGGAGCCGATCTGAACTTTTGTCCCGAGGATGTCGATACCGATCTTGTGACCGAAACAGCCATCTTCCATTGTGGTTCTCTGAGTCTCACCGGGGAACCCATCCGGAGCACGCTCCACAGTATCCTGCCGGTTCTGCGAGGTAGAGGGATCTTCCTCTCCTTTGATGCCAATTACCGGCCTTCGCTGTGGGAAGGGGAGAAAGAAGCCTACCGGCGCATCTGGGAAGTGATTCCCGGGGTGGATCTCCTCAAGGTAAACGAGAGGGAATTGCTGCTTTTGACCGGGACTGATGACCCGGAGAAGGGCATCCCGGTTTTCCTCGCCGAGGGAACCAGGAACGTGGTGGTCACCATGGGTAGAGAGGGGGCCTTTTTTGGAAACGAGCTGGGTCAGGGTTTTGTGCCCGGATTTGCGGTGGAAACGGTGGATGCCACCGGATGTGGGGACAGTTTCGTGGCCGGAATCCTGAGTGAATTCTCCGGGTCTCCGGTGATTCCTCCGGATACCTTCGAACACCTTCTGCGCTTTGCCAATGCCTGTGGGGCGATCACCGCTACCCGCCGGGGGGTCATCCCGGCCCTCCCCTGGCGCAGGGAAGTGGAATCGTTTCTGGAAACGTGGGAAAGGAGTGAAAGAGATGAAAGCAACCGTAAAACCTGTTTCTGAACTGAAAAACCTGGCCCGGGATTTGCGTCTTGAGGTGCTGGAGATGACCACCAGGGCTTCCTCCGGGCACCCCTCCAGTTGTTTCTCGGCGGTGGAGATTCTGGTGGCCCTGTACTTCGGGGGGATTCTTTCCTATGATCCAAAGGATCCTTTCTGGGAGGAACGGGACCGCTTCATCTTGAGTAAAGGGCACGCTGCACCACTTCTCTATGCGGTGCTTGCTCGAGCGGGGTACTTTCCCCGGGAAGCGTTGTGGACCCTGCGGACCCTCCATTCTCCTCTCCAGGGGCATCCGGTATACCGGCTCTTACCGGGGGTGGAGGCTACCACCGGTTCCCTGGGACAGGGGCTGTCCATCGGTTTGGGTCAGGCCATCGCCGGGAAAATGAAGGGACAACCTTTTCGGGTGTATGTCCTTTTGGGTGATGGAGAGTGTCAGGAGGGGCAGGTCTGGGAAGCAGCCATGGCTGCCACTCATTTTCGGGTGGGAAACCTCACTGCTATCGTGGACTATAACAAGTTCCAGGAGACTGGTCCCATTGCACGGGAGATGAATCTGGAGCCCTTCCGGCAGAAATGGGAAAGTTTTGGATGGCTGGTAGAGGAAGTGGACGGGCACGATCTTGAGGCCCTTCTCAAGGTCCTGGAAGACTTCAAAAAGCGAACCGATGAACGGCCTGCGGTACTCATTGCTCATACCGTGAAGGGGAAGGGGGTTTCCTTTGTGGAAGCCGACTACACCTTCCATGGTCGGGCTCTTACTGGAGAACAAGCTGATAGAGCAAAGGAGGAAATTCTATGCGAATAGGTGAACGGGCTGGACTCAAGGCCGGTCGGCCGATGCGGGATATCTTCGGTGAAGCAATCCTTGCGGCGTGCGAAAAAGATCCCCGGGTAGTGGTTCTCGATGGGGATCTCGGGAATTCCACCAAAGCCGATACGGTCCGCCGAAAATTCCCACAACGTTTTCTGAACCTGGGGATTGCCGAGAGTAACCTGGTGGGTGTGGCGGTAGGCCTTTCCACCTGTGGTTTTATTCCTTTTGCGGTGAGTTTTTCCTCCTTTCTTCTCTGTAACGCCTACGACCAGATCCGCCTCGGTGTTGCTATGTCCAGAGCCAACGTCAAAATCGTGGGAAGCCACGGAGGAATTACTCTGGGAAAGGATGGACCCACCCAGATGGGGATTGAGGACCTGGCGCTTGTGGGGGGTTTGCCTACCATGGTGATTCTCGTTCCCTGTGACCGGGTTTCCATGCACTGGGCGGTGGAGGTGGCGGCGAGCCTGGAAGGCCCGGTATTCATCCGTTCCAGTCGTTACCCTATGCCTGAGGTTTATGCCGATGGCGCTTCGTTTCGGGTGGGTAAGGCAAATGTCCTCCGGGAAGGAAAAGACCTCACCATCGTGGCCTGTGGGCTCATGGTGGGGGTAGCCCTGGATGCCTGGGCCATGTTGCAAGAGGAAGGCATTGCAGCCCGGGTGGTGGACTTGCACACCATTCGTCCCCTGGATCGGGAAACTCTGGTGCAGGCCGCTTTGGAAACCGGGGCACTGGTGGTAGCCGAAGAGCACCTCCTCCACGGAGGTGTAGGGGCAAACGTTGCTCGGGTGATAGCTGAAGAAGCTCCCTGCCCCATGCGGTTTGTAGGTCTTGCCGATACCTATGCCGATTCTGCCGACCCGGACGAGCTCCTTCTTAAGTATGGTCTCACTCCGGAGGCGGTCTGGCGGGCCTGTCACGAGGTGCTCAAAATGAAGGGGAGGGAAAGAGCATGAAGAGAGAGCAACCCTCCATCGGTCTGGGAGTGAGTGGAGCGGGCTGGATCGGGAGTGGGTTTGTAACCCAGGTAGAGCGCATCCCCGGAATGGAGGTTCTGGTGCTTGCTGATCCCCATCCAGAACGAGCCAAAGAGGTGTTTATGGATTTGGGTTATGATTCTGATTCCGTCGTATTCGCCGAGACTCGGGTTCAGGCCATGGAGGCTCTGGAGCGGGGAAAAAAGGTGGTTACAGAATCGCTCGAACTTCTTGCCGAAGTGGATCAGGTGGAGGTGGTGGTCGATGCCACCTCTTCCCCTCTAAGTGGTGCCACGGTGGCCTACCATGGGATGGCGCACGGGAAAACCGTGGTTCTCGTCAACATCGAAGCCGATGTGACGGTGGGAAGGATTTTGAAGCGCCTGGCCGAGCGGGCCGGGGTGCTCTATACAGTGTCTTCCGGGGATGAGCCGGGGTGTTTGATGGAGCTCTGGCAGTTTGTGAGCGGCCTCCAGTTTGAACCCGTGGTCCTGGGAAAGGGAAAGAATAACCCCCTCAACCCCCATGCTAATCCTGAGACGGTTTATGAAAGTGCGAGAAGGCAGCGGAAAGACCCCTTTCAGGTAGCTTCTTACGTAGACGGGACCAAAACCATGTTTGAGATGTGCTGCTGTGCCAATGCTACCGGTTTTGTTCCGGTGAAACGGGGAATGCTCGGACCGGTAGCGGAGCTGGAAACCGTTTCTCAGGTATTTGCTCTGGCGGAGGACGGAGGACTCCTCCCTTTTCCGGGGGTGGTGGACTTCGTGCAGAGTCAGAGTATGGCGGGAGGCGTTTTTGTGGTGGTGCGGGTGGAACACGAACGTATCCGGGAAGACCTGGAATACCTCAAGGTGGGTAAGGGAAAATACTTCACTTTCTTTCGTCCGTACCATCTCTGGTTTCTGGAAGCACCACTCTCGGTGATTCGGGCGCACCGGTGGCGGGAACCTACCCTGGTGCCATTGGAACGACCGGTGGCCGAAGTGATGGCGGTAGCCAAGAAAGACCTGCGGGCGGGTGAGCGGCTGGATGACTTCGGGGGCTTCACCTTTTACGGGGTTATCGATAGGGCCGAAGAAGCCCAGAGAGAAAATGCCCTTCCGGTGGGACTGGCTCCCTATGCTCGGATGAAGCGTGACCTCCCCCAGGACCACCTCATCACCTGGGAAGATGTGACTCTGGAAGACAATCTCCTGGTGCGGCTACGCTGCGAACAGGACGGGAGGAGCACATGGACGAAGTGATCCTGGAGGGAAAGGGGCTTTCCCGGGATTTTTCCGGGGTACGGGTGCTCTTTGGGGTGGACATCGAAGGACGAAGGGGCGAAATCCACGGTATCGTGGGGGAAAACGGAGCCGGAAAATCTACCCTGATGAACATTCTCGCCGGGATTCTCCCACCCAGCGAGGGGAGGATTATCTTCCGGGGGAAAGAGGTGGTTTTAACTCCTCAATTAGCAAAACGATTGGGGATCATCCTTGTTCCCCAGGAGTTAAACCTGGTGGAGACTCTTCCGGTGTACGAGAACCTGTTTCTGGGGCAGGAAATGCGACGGCAAGTTTTTCTGGATCGGCGCAGAATGATCGAGCGGAGTCGAGAGGTTTTGGAAATCCTGGGGATTGGCGAACTGGATCCCAGGACCATGGTAGAATCGCTTTCCACCGCCCAAAAGCAGCTGGTAGAAATTGCTCGGGTGCTCCTTGAGCAAGCCAACGTGGTCATCATGGACGAGCCTACGGCCACACTCACCGAACACGAAATCGAAGCCCTCTTTCGACAGTTACGGCGTCTCCGGAACGAAGGGACCTGTGTATTCTATGTTTCCCATCGTCTGCGGGAAGTGAAAGAACTGTGTGATCGGATAACGGTTCTACGCGATGGTCATCTGGTGACCACTTCTTCTGCAGATGGTCTCAACGAGGCGGAAATCGCGCGGCTCATGGTGGGAAGGCCCTTGGATGCCTTTTTCCCGCCCAAGGGGGAACGGAGCAACGAGGTGGTACTCGAGGTCCGGAACTTTTCGGTGGAAAACCGGGTGAAAGGGGTTACTTTCCGGCTTTTCCGGGGAGAAGTGCTGGGCTTTGCCGGGCTGGTGGGTTCGGGACGGACGGAACTGGCCGAAGGACTGGTGGGGCTTCGCCGAGCCAGGGGTGAAGTGTTTTTCCGGGGCAAGCGGGTTGCAATTCGTTCCCCCGAGATGGCCAAGAAACTCGGGATGGTGTACCTTCCTGAGGAGCGCAAGTCTTCGGGAATCATCGCCTCTTTGTCGGTCCGGGAAAATACCACCCTTATGGTTATGGAAAAACTGGCTGCTCCCTTCATCCGCCACCGGGAGGAACAACGTATTACCCAGGAAGCCATAGAACGGCTTTCCATTCGTTGCAAGAGCCCCGAAGAACCTATTGAATTTCTCAGCGGGGGTAACCAGCAAAAGGTGGTTCTGGCTCGACTTATGGAAACGAAACCGTGGGTATGTCTCCTCGATGAACCCACCCGGGGGATCGACGTCAATACGAAGCACTATCTCTATAATCTTATCCGGGAATTGGCTCGGGAAGGGTGGTCGTTCCTGTTCATTTCTTCTGACCTTCCGGAGGTGATCGGTCTCTGTGATCGGGTGGCGGTGATGCACGAAGGAGAATTGGTGACTATCCTCGAAGGGGCAGACATCAACGAAGAAGAGATCATTTTTCATGCTACCGGCATCAAAGGGAGGGTGGGAACGTATGAGTAGGGTTCTTCCTCGGGCAACAACGAAAAGTCTGGTAGGGCGAATTTTCCTGGAGCGATACGTGCTTTTGTGGGTCATTTTGGCTCTGGCTGTTCTTTCAGCTTCCATCAGTCCGGCATTTTTAAAGATCCAGAATCTTCTGAACATTCTGTGGCAATCTTCATTTGTCGGTATCATTGCGATAGGCCTTACTTTTGTGATGGTTGCCGGAGGCATTGATCTCTCCGTGGGTTCTCTCACCGCCCTGGCGGGAGGAATCATGGTGCTCATCATCAACCAGATTTCCATCCCGGTGGCCATTGTGACGGGAATTGGCTTTGGAATTCTCATGGGATTTCTATCTGGGCTTCTCATCACCAAAGGGCGTATTGCTCCCTTTATCGCCACTCTGGGGACCATGTCCATTTTCCGTTCCGTAACGCTGTACCTTGCTAACGGTGGGGAGTTTCGCTCGCAGAACTGGTCTTACACTGCCATCGGTATGGGAGAAGTCGGGGGTATTCCCATTCCAGTCATTCTTTTCCTCCTCTACGGGGTCTTTGCCTGGATCCTGCTCCAGCACACCCGTTTCGGTCGCTACGTCTATGCGGTGGGTGCCAACGAACGCAGCGCCCGTTATGCGGCCGTTAACGTTAGTCGGATACGCATTCTGACCTATATGTTGAGTGGACTTTCGGTGGGTATCAGTGCGGTCATCGTCTCTTCCATGCTCAACTCGGTGAGTTCTTCTACCACCGGTCTGGGTTTTGAGCTCGACGCCATTGCGGCAGCAGTCATCGGGGGCACCAGTCTTGCCGGAGGTCGGGGAACAATCTGGGGTACGGTGCTGGGAACCATTGTTCTCAGTATCATCAGTAACATGCTGGTCATGCTCAATGTCTCGGTGTACCTTCAGGGCACGGTGAAAGGTCTCATCATCGTTGCCGCCGTGCTGGCGCAGCGGCGATAAGGGAGGTGAGAGGAAGAAAAAAATCGATGGTACGTGGAGTATAAGAGCAAAACGTAACGAGAGAGGAGGTTTGACAATGAGAAGAACGGTGCTGTTCCTTCTGGGTGTGGCGATTGTCTGGTGTTTTGCGGGTGCGGTTTTAGCACAGGGGAAATATCATATCGGGGTTTCGGTTCCCGCTGCTGACCATGGCTGGACCGGTGGGGTAATCTGGTGGGCAGAAAAGGCCATTCGAGAGTGGAAAGAGAAGGATCCAAACTTAGAGTTCACCTTGGCCACTGCCAATAATCCCAGTGAACAGGTAGCCCAGGTCCGGACCATGATGGCTAAAGGAATTAACGCCCTGGTGCTTTTGCCCCATGAATCGGGTCCCCTGACTCCGGTAGCCGAAGACCTGCGCAAACAGGGGGTTTTTGTGATCTGTGTAGACCGGGGCCTGGTCCGTGAAACCGCATACGATGTGTACCTGGCGGGTGATAACCCTGGTCTGGGGCGGCTGGCTGGAGAACAGATGGCCAAGCTCCTGGGAGGAAAGGGTAAAATCGTGGTGATCGAAGGACTGCCTACCGTCATCAATACCGAGCGGGTGGAAGGCTTCAAAGAAATTATCGCTCAGTATCCGGAAATCGAGATTCTGGCCATCCAGACCGGCTACTGGCAGCGAGATAAGAGTTTTGCTACCATGCAAACGCTGCTTCAGAAGTTCGACCGTATCGATGCCGTCTGGGCTGGTGATGACGATGCGCTCCTCGGCGCAATCCAGGCCATCAAATTGGCGAAACGCACCGACGTGCGTTTCATTTTCGGTGCTGGAGGGATGAAGGAGGTGGTGAAGATGATCATGGATGGCGAGCCCATGGTACCCATCACCATCACCTATCCTCCTTCCATGATAGCCTCTTCCATCAGCCTGGCGGTCAAGGCGCTGAAAGAGGAACCCCTCTTCCCTGAATTTTACCAGAAATCCATTCCCTCGAAAATCATTCTGGCTTGCGAGGTGGTGAATCGGGAAAACGCGCCAGGATACTACTATCCCGAGTCGGTGTACTGAATGGGTAAAGGGTGGCCGCAAGGCCACCCTTTTATTTACGGCTTTTCTCCCCTGCGCTGCATTTCCTCTCCCAGGGTAAGAAGCAGTGAGAAAATTTGATTTTTCTCGTTCTCGGGAACTTTCCCCCGGAAAGTGTAGCGCACCGTACCGTGGGTATCGACGACCAGAACGTTACTCTCTCGAGCGCTGAAACCAAAATCGCGGCGCATTTTTCCGCTCCAATCGGCATAGAGCGTGACACCGTATTTGCGGGCATTTTCTCGAAGTTTCCTTTTCCAGATGCTCCGGGTAAGAAAATTGGCACTGGAAGCATCGATGATCTGGATGACTTCAAGGTTTGCAAGGAGAGGAAGATGTTTCTCACGAAATTCTCCGATGGCGTATTTGAGGTCGTTATTCCAGGAAGCGGTGTGGCGGGTATCATAGAAAACCACGCTCAGTTTCCCCAAAAGATTCCCCTGGGTAAGGGGTTCTCCTTCGTGGGAGAGAATCGTGAATGGAGGGATGGTGTCGCCTTTTTCCAGGGAAAAAGCCGGGGTAACGAGGAAAAGCACAAAGAATACCGGAAGCCAGAACCATTCCTTCAGGTTGTGCATCGGGGAAGCTCCTTTCCTTATGGTTTTGGAGATTATAACCAGAGGGAAAGAGTTTTATTCGTGGGAAGAGGGAGAGGAAGTGGGGCTTGAAGCCCCACTTCGTTTATTACCAGACCTCAAAGAGTCTCTGCTTCTGGTATTTACGGCCGTAACGGTCTTCCACGGTGACGGTGGCGGTATGGATACCGGGTTTCAGGTCTCGGGGAAGGGTGGCCAGGAAAGTATGGGTGGAACCCTGAGGCCGCATCCAGTCGGGAAGGTCGTTGAGGTAGGCATTCATGATGGGGTCGGGAAGGGACTTACGGGTCATCGCTTGCGAGGTGGTTCCGTCGATGGTGCATTCTATCTTGGCTACGTCGCAGAACACGTTGGCTACAAGGTGTACTCCTTCAAGATCGCCTCGGAGAAACACCGAGTCGGGAAGGGCGGGTTTTTTCAGGCGCCGTTCTACCCGATCAGCGATGAAGAAGGAGACATTGATTTGATCCTCAAGAGCACGTCCGGGGACTTTGTAGCTTTCTTTCCATTCGGTGCCCTGGAATTCCATGATGAGATACCCTTTGGGAGCGGCATCGCGCTGGTAGGAGAAAGGAATTCCATATTCGTCTTTCGGACCACTCCACCAGGAACCACAGGTTGCGCCGGCGATAACCTGGGGGAAAGGAAGTTCCGGTTTCCAGCCGTCGATTTCGGTATCGGGATACAGCCGTTCCAGAGTATGGGTGTGACCGGCCAGGAAGAGTACCTTGCGATCCTTGAGGATTTCAAAGAGGTCCTGGCGGTTTTTCACCTGGTGTTTTTCGGCCGCTCGGTCCATGTAAGATACAAGAGGAATGTGCATGGCCACGACAAGCAGTGCTTCCTGGGGAACGAAGTTGAGGTAGTTACGAAGCCAGGTGAGCTGTTCCTCAGAAATAGCTCCATAGTAAGCTTTTCCATCCCAGACCACGTCTTCGAGTACCACGAAGTGGACCTTGCCGTAGGCGAAGGCGTAGTAGGTGGGCATGACTTTGCGGAGATAGGTCTCGTTGTGGTAGGTATCGTTCGGGGAGTCGAAATTCATGTCATGGTTTCCAAAAACGTAGAACACCGGGAAACCCATGTACCCCATGGTTTCGAGGTAGCGATCGTACAGACCGAGCACGTCGTTCACGTTGTCACCCAGAGCCAGCACGAAAGAGGCACCAATTCCGGATTCCTTCACATCTCGAACCAGGGAGTCTCGCAGATAGCTGATTTCCTGATGGTCGGTTACCTGGGAGTCTCCGCAAATGATGGCGGTGAAGTTCTCTTCTACCCGTCCGGGAAGGAGGGGGAAATTGAGCGAAGCGGGGATTTCTCCGGTGGGAGCAAAGCCAGCGTACTCTTTAATGAACGCAGGAGAACCGTTGGGACGGTGGACGTAGAAGAATTGGGGAGCATTCTTTTCGTTCACCGGAAGGTTATACCCGGCAGGTTTCACCACGAAAACCACCATTTCCTCTCGCTTGGGAAGAGTGTACCGACCTTCGCTATCGGTCTGCGTTACCTCCAGACCGTTGGAAACACAGACTCCCGCCACACCTTTTTCACCGGCATCCAGAATTCCGTTACCGTTTCGGTCTTCGAAAACCACACCCTGGAAAGTGGCACCTTCCTGAGCCAGAAGGCCGGTTCCGAAGACAAGGATCGCCATTCCTACTACAAGCCCTATCCACCAGGTCTTACGCATACCGAAAAACCTCCTTTCTTGGAATACTGGAGAAAAGATATACCTCTCTGATTAAGCGAGTATGAGAAGGTGGTTAAATTTTTTTCTTGACGGGATAATTTGGGAGTCTTAAGATAATGGTAAAACGTTTTGGGAGGAGTACAGCGTGATACGTAGTTTGCGTTCGGTGCGGGGAAAGATGCTCGTTTTCATTCTCGCTCCAGCGGTGGCGGCTCTTTTGGGTATCGTGGTGTGGCAGAACCTGCAAAGTCGCGATCAAGCCTATGGGAATGCCCGGGTGGTGATGGAGGCTGCCGCCAGAGCATTCGCCAGTGAAGCCGATGCTATTCTCGAAGTAGCCATGGATGCTGCTCGAACCGTGGCGCAGGCGTTTGAGGCCTTTGAGGCCGTACCGCCGGAGCACCGGCGGGAAGTCCTGAGGGGGATGTTACGGAAAGTTCTCGAAGAGAATAAAGATTTTCTAGGGACGTGGGTGTGTTTTGAACCCAATGCCCTGGACGGCCTAGATGAGCAGTACCGAGGGGCCGCAGGGCACGATGCGACCGGCCGTTTCATCCCTTATTTCTTCCGTGACCAGGGAGCAATTTCTGAAGAACCTCTCCGGGATTATGAAACCCCGGGGGCCGGAGATTACTACCTTTTAGCGCGAAACTCCGGAAACGAGGTGCTCCTTGAGCCCTACGAGTACGAGATTGCCGGAAAAAAGGTCCTCCTGACCACCTGCTCGGTGCCCATCCGCAAAAACGGTGTGGTGGTAGGTGTGGCCGGCGTGGATATCGCCCTTGACATCCTGAGTGAAAAGTTTAGCGGGAAGAGGGTCTTCGATAGCGGTTTCTTGCGCCTGGTTTCTGCCAGGGGTCTGGTGGTCACCCATCCCCAGAAAGACCGCATCGGAAAACCCTGGGGAGAAGAAAAAGATAACGCTGCGGCGACGATTCTGGAACGAATGAAGAAGGGGGAAATTTATACCGGGACGGAATACTCCGAAGCTCTGAAAAAATATACTCTCAAGGCCTTCGTGCCCTTTTTCGTGGGAAACGTGAAAGAGCCCTGGATAGCCAGTGTGGTGGTCCCCCAGGAAGAGGTCTTTGCCCAGGCTAACCGGGATTTCCTCCGGGCGATTCTTGTGGCCATTGTCGGAGCGGTGGCAGTAGGGCTCCTCATCTTTGTAGTTTCCGGAACTATCGGTGGCCCTTTACAGGCTCTAGCCCGGGTGGCCGAACAGGTGTCCCGGGGAGACCTGCGGGTGGAAGTTCAAGAAATCCGTAGCCGCGATGAAGTAGAGGTGCTCACTCGGACGCTGTCGACCATGGTGGAGAATCTGCGGGATACCGTGTCCCGAATTACCAACACCGCTTCTACCCTGGCCGCTTCCAGTGAGGAGCTCTCTTCCTCCATCGGGGAGATTTCCCGGGCTACCCAGGAGATCGCCCATACCGTGGCCCAGGTGGCCGAAGGCTCAAGCGCCCAGAGTCAGGACCTGGAGAAAATCCGCCAGGAAGCAGAATCCATTGCCCGGCGGGTGGGGGCCATCGAGGAAGCCACCGAACACAACCTGGAAGTGTTGCGGGAGATGGTGCGGAGCGTGGCCGAAAACCTGCAGGCTTTGAAGACCATCGAACAGGCCATGCAGACCACCGTAGCCGAAGGAAGAACCAGTTACCAAGAAGCCGAAAAAGGTCAGGAGCTCCTCCGGGTGCTTTCGGGGAACATCCACGCCATCGCCGAAGTTGCTACCGAGGTATCCCGGGCCATCGAAACCCTGGATCAGCGTTCCCAGGAAATCGGGAAAATCGTGGAGGTTATCACCGGGATTGCCGAGCAGACCAATCTCTTAGCGCTCAATGCCGCCATCGAAGCCGCTCGAGCCGGTGAAGCAGGACGGGGCTTTGCGGTGGTGGCCGAAGAGGTCCGTAAACTCGCTGAGAACTCCGCCCAGGCGGCCCAGCAAATTGCCACCCTTATTACCCAGATTCGTCAGGATACCCGTAACGCCGTGGAGAGCATGGAACGAGCCAGTCGGCGGGTGGAAGAAGGGGTTACCCAAGGAGAACAGGTAACCCAGAGCTTTATGCGTATTCTCCGGGCGGTGGAAACCTCCATCGCAAGTTTGGGGAATCTGGCTTCCACCTTTGAGCGATCCCGCACCATCCAGGAAACCCTGCAGAGCCGTTCCCACGAGGTGGAATCTCTCTCCGAAGATAATGCCCGGGAAGTTCGGGAGGTAGCCCAGGCGGTTTCTACCATTACCGAACGTATCAATGCCGTAGCGGCGATCTCAGAGGAGAACGCGGCTTCAAGCCAAGAGGTCTCGGCATCCACCGAGGAGCAGAGCGCTTCGCTTGAAGAGCTCACTTCAGCGGTGGAAGCCCTGGCCAGACTGGCCGAAGAGCTGCGGAATCTCGTGGATCGATTCCAGATATAGGTTTCGGTGCCGCAAACGAGGGTCTCGTTTGCGGCACCCTCTCCCAAATTGGGTTCTACCCTCCTTGACTTTTTGAGGTTGTATTCCTATAACTACCTATAGGGATATGGCTGAACCGGAAAACCGCCTGGTCCTCCTGGCCTGGCTCAATTGCTCGAGGGCATGCGCACCGATGAAGGGCTTCGGGGAAAATGGACCGGTGGTCTTTATCACCCTCTCAAAGCGCGTGTTGGAAATGGTGGAAGTGTAAGATGAATAAGCAAATAGTGTTTCCTAAAGACCAGATTGCTGAGTTCTGCCATCTTCATCACATCCGACGTCTGGCAGTGTTTGGTTCCGCGTTGCGTTCCGATTTCAACGAGAACAGTGACATTGACATTCTGGTCGAATTCGAGCCGGAGCACATTCCTGGCCTGTTTGGCATGGTGCGCCTGGAGCGCGAACTTTCAAACCTTCTCGGCGGGCGCAAGGTTGATTTACGCACTCCGGAAGACCTGAGCCGCTATTTCCGTGAGGAGGTGCTGAAGGAGGCAGAGGTACAGTATGCGCAAGGATGACCTCGTCCGCTTACGACATATGCTCGACGCCGCTCGGGAAGCTATCGAATTTGCCAAAGACAAACACCGTGAGGATTTGGACGACGACCGCAAGCTGACGCTTGCTCTGGTCAAAGATCTCGAAATCATTGGCGAGGCCGCGTATCAAATCACGGAGGAGACGCGCCGTGCCCTGCCGGAGGTTCCCTGGGAGGATATTATCGGCATGCGCCACCGCCTGGTCCATGCCTACTTCGACATCAACCGAAGCATCCTTTGGAAGACCGTGCAAGAAGATCTTCCGCCGCTTGTGCGCATTCTTTCCAGGGCATTGAATGAGAAATGAGTATGCCGGATAGTATTCAACAGTCCGTCAAGCTGGAAAACCACCTGGTTCTCCTGGCCTGGCTTAATTGCTCGAAGATACCAGAACCGTTGCCGAAGGCTTCGGTGCCGACGGGTGCGGTTCCCCCCGACAGCCTCTAATGGCCCGCGGCAGTCAGGTCGGGATTCCCGCCGATAACCTGGCGCACTCCGACGAGAGCATTCGTCAGCACCCGGAGAGAATGAACCGTGGCTGTGCCGAGCGCATTGTCCTGTGCTACTTCCAGTACCTGGCTGCGCTCTACACCGAAATCTTCATAAACAGGTTGTTCAACCCCAGGCACAACTGCTGGCTGGTTCAACGCTTTGGTGAGAGAACGCAAGGCTCACCGTTCACCCATCGAACTGCAGGATCAGCTGTCCACCGAAGACGACCTGACGAAACTCGCTTACTGGATGACTACCGGCAGCGACAAGACGCTGATTCTCTATCTCAACTACTACCGGTTTTTGCACTACAACAACGGACCGATGGTAGGGTACTCTATTCTATGTCACTTTCGAAAGGAGCAAAACTTCTGATAGGTACACTCCGATCACGAAAAGAGCCAAAAAGCTTTGGCTCGAATTTGAACTTCCCCCAAAAAGCGGAGGCGCTCCTTTTGGCTTTCAAGCCCCCGAGAGCTCTTATATCTCAGAGGGAATGCGCTTCTAGTGGGGGAATCCCCTCGATATGTCGCAGATATTCTTGTTCTGTGCCTGTTCTTGAGTTTTCTTTTCTGGGGCGATACAATGGAAGAAAATTCACCCACAGGGGGGAGATACATGAGAAGATGGCATCTTTTTCTCGGATTGATGGTGGGGTTGGTGTTTTTCTCTTTTGCCTTTGCGGAGGGTGCGGGCAGGATTGGATTGATTCTGGCTACCGGAGGCCTGGGAGACAAATCTTTTAACGATATTTCCTATGCAGGGGCTCTCAAGGCCAAAGAGGAGCTGGGAGTGGAGCTCGATTATGTGGAGCCCAAAGCCATTGCCGAGTACGAGGGGTACCAGCGGGATTTTGCTTCTTCGGGGGATTACGAAATCATCGTCTGTGTGGGGTTTGATCAGGCAGATGCTTTGAATAAGATTGCTCAGGAATTTCCGGAACAGAAGTTTGCCATTGTGGATATGGTGGTCAATCAACCCAACGTGGCTTCCCTCCTTTTCAAGGCCAACGAAGGAGGGTTTCTTTTGGGGGTTGAAGCAGCCTATATGAGTAAGACCAAAAAGATCGGCATCGTGGGCGGTATGGATATTCCTCTTATCCGGGATTTCTTCATCGGGTTTGAAGAAGGGGTCAAGTGGGCCAATACCGGAGCGGTGGTCCTTCCCACCGTCTATGTGGGTGGTTGGGCCGATCCCACCAAAGGGAAGGAACTGGCTCTTTCCCTCATCGACCAGGGGTGCGACGTGATCTGGGCGGCGGCCGGTAAAAGTGGTCTGGGAGCCCTTGAAGCTGCCAGAGAACGGGGTGTCTATGCCATGGGTGTGGATGCCTGCCAGTGTTATCTCGGAGAACACATCTTTGCCAGCATGACCAAGCGGGTAGATGTGGCGGTATATGAAACCATCAAGGCGGCTTTTGCGGGAACTTTCCAGGGTGGGATACTGGAAAAGGGTATCGCCGAAGGATGGATTGGGAATTGCCGGCTTCCCGAAGAAGAGCCGCTCTGGGAAGAGCGTTTTGGTTTCAAGCATCCGGTAGCGATCCCGAAAGAAGCGATGCAGAAAGTCCTGGAAGCCAAAGAAAAGGTGGCTCAGGGAATCATCAAAGTACCTCGTCCACCTGAATTCCAGTAGACATTCATGGCTTTTGCCTTACAGACTAGGGGTCTTACCAAGAGTTTCGCGGGGGTTCTGGCCAACGACCATATTGACCTGGATATCGAGGAAGGAGAAGTCCACGGGATTTTGGGAGAAAATGGGGCGGGAAAGTCGGTGCTCATGAGCACCATCTACGGGCTTTACCGCCCGGATAGTGGAAAAATCCTGGTGCGGGGAAAGGAAGTATCCATTGCCAGCCCTGCTCAGGCCATTCACTGTGGGATTGGAATGGTCCATCAGAACCTCACCCTGGTTCCTCATTTGCGGGTTTTCGAAAACATTATCCTGGGACATGAACCCCGCCGGGGGTTTTTCCTCTCCCGGCAGGAGGCTCTGCGGCGGATCGAAGAGTTGCTCGCCGAAACAGGGCTGCAGATTGATCCGCAAATTCCGGTCGAAGACCTTCCCATCGGTCTCAGGCAGCGGGTGGAGATCCTCAAGATGCTCTACCGGGGTGCTTCGATTCTGATTTTTGACGAGCCCACTGCAGTGCTCACCCCTCAGGAGGTGGATCAGCTCATCCACTATCTCCTCAATTTGAAAAAGAACGGGAAAACCATCATTTTCATCTCCCACAAGCTTAAGGAAGTCTTTGCCCTCTGCGATCGGGTAACGGTCCTGCGCCGGGGGAAAAAGGTGGGAACCCTCTCCATTCAGGAAGCAAGCCCGGAGGGATTAGCAGAGATGATGGTGGGGAGAAAAGTGCTCTTCCGGCTAGAACGGGGTCAGAAACCCGGTAAAGAAGTGGTTTTCTCCATGGAGGGTGTTTCCACTCCTCCCGAGCGGGGCAAAGCCCTCCGCGATATTCGCCTTGCGGTGCATCGCTTTGAAATCGTGGGTATTGCCGGAGTAGAGGGAAATGGCCAGACGGAGCTGGCGGAGACCATCGTGGGGCTCCGCCGGGTAGAAAAAGGAAAGATTTACCTCAACGGGGAAGACATTACCTCCCTTTCGGTAAAGGAGAGGATCAGAAGGGGTGTGGCCCACATCCCTGAGGACCGTCATCGCCGCGGCACCATTCTCGATTTTACGGTGATGGAGAACCTGCTTTTAGGGTTTGAGGATCAGCCTCCGGTCCGTCGGGGAATGTTCACCCTGGACGTGTCTACGCTACGGAACCTGTCTTCTTCTCTGGTGCGGGAGTTCGAGATCGCTACCCCCGATGTATCCACGGTGATTCGTTCGTTAAGTGGAGGTAACCAGCAAAAGGTGGTTCTGGCCCGGGAGCTTTCCCACCCGGTTACCCTGCTTTTAGCCTGTCAGCCCACCAGGGGTCTGGATGTGGCGGCCACCGAGTACCTCCATCGTAAACTCCTGGAATTGAAAAACCAGGGGAAAGCCGTGATCCTCATTTCTGCCGATCTCGATGAAATTCGTTCTTTGAGCGACCGGGTGCTGGTACTGTATGAGGGGAGGATTATCGGGGAACTCAGTCCGGAGAGCGACGAGTACCAGTTTGGACTGCTCATGGGAGGGAAAACCCTTGCCTCGGCTTAGTGTCAGGTGTTTTTGGGAAATTCCTTTTCTGGCCGAAGCGGTGGCGATTCTTCTGGCTTTCCTTCTGGGGTCTCTGGTACTTCTTGTTACCGGCTACTCTCCGCTGCGGGCTTTTGCGGCTCTCTTTCGAGGAGCTTTTGGAAGTCGCAATGCCTTTGGGCAGACCCTTACCCAGGCTACCCCCATTCTTTTTGCTTCCCTCTCTTTTGTGCTGGCCTTTCGAGCTGGGATTTTCAACATCGGGGTGGAAGGACAACTCCTCATCGGGGCCCTCTCGGCAGCTCTTTTGGGGAATTCCATCAAATTCCTGCCCATGCCCCTCCATTTACCCCTGGCTCTCTTGGGGGGTGGTTTGGGGGGAGCACTCTGGGCGCTGGTACCGGCACTTATCAGGGTGTATCTCGGAGCCCATGAGGTTATTACCACCATGATGATGAGCTACGTGGCTTTCTATTTCACCAGTTACCTGGTAAATTACCCCTTTAAGGCTCCGGGATGGGTGGCCCAGACGAATCCCGTCGAACCCACCGCGCTTCTTCCTCGAATTCTTCCTCCCACCCAGCTCTCTCTGGCTTTTATCCTGGCACTTTTCTTTGCGGTGCTCGTTTTCTATTTCCTCTTCCGGACCCACCTTGGTTTCCAGGTTCGGGCGGTAGGCTTGAGCCCTCAGGTAGCGGAAAATCGGGGCATACCCGTTGCCTCACGCCAGATCCTGGCTTTTGTCCTGAGCGGGTTTGTGGCCGGTATCGGGGGGGCAGGGGAAGTCCTGGGAGTGCATGAGAAGTTTGTGGACGGTTTCTCCCCGGGATATGGCTGGGACGGCATTGCGGTGAGCCTGGTGGGCAGGCTTCATCCGTTTGGCTGCGTCTTTGCGGCTCTACTTTTTGGGATGCTGCGGGCCGGGGGTATGAGCATGGCCCGGGTGACCAAGGTGCCTTTAGACCTTTCGCTCATCATCCAGGCGCTGGTGATTATCCTGATTTCCGCCCCTCGATTTATCCGTGTGGTGATTCTCCGCAAGAAGGGGATGTAGGGTATGGGACAGATCATAAACTTAGGTCTTTTTCAGGCCATGCTCCGAATGTCCCTGCCGGTCCTCTTTGCCGCTCTGGGAGGAATGTTCTGCGAGCGGGTGGGAGTGGTCAATATTGGTTTAGAGGGGATTATGCTCAATTCCGCCTTTTTCGCCGTTTTTGCCACCTACGCAAGCGGTAACCCCTGGATAGGGTTTCTGGCGGGGGTTCTCTCCGGGGTAGGCCTCGGAGTGATCATCGCTCTTCTCACCGTCAGGTACTACGGAAACCAGATCGTGGTAGGGACGGGAATCAACGTTTTTGGGCTGGGCTTCAGCGCCTTCATGTGCCAGCGGATCTGGGGCTCTCGAGGGGCTTCTGAGAGCGTGACGGCTCTACCCATTTTCCGGGTTCCATATCTTGAGCGGGTGCTGGGCGAGAATACCGTTCTTCTGTATCTCGCCTTTTTGCTGGTCATCCTCTCACACCTTTTCCTTTTTTACACCCCCTGGGGATTGCGGGTCCGGGCGGTAGGAGAAAACCCTCAGGCTGCCGATACCGCCGGGGTTGACGTCCACCGCTACAAAATGGTTTTCGTGTCACTGGGCTCGGGGATTGCTGCTCTGGGAGGGGTATTTTTATCCCTGGCTCATCTCAACTTCTTTGCCTGGGGAATGACTAGCGGCCGTGGTTTTATGGGGCTGGCAGCCATGATTTTTGGCAAGTGGACCCCGGTAGGGTGTTTTCTCTCTAGCCTCCTTTTTGGGTTCACCGATGCCCTCCAGATGCGCCTGCAGGCTCTGGGTATTTTGCCCTCCCAGATTATCCTCCTTTTCCCGTATCTCGTGACTATTCTGGTGCTCTCCGGTTTTGTGGGACGGGCCACTCCTCCTTCGGACTATAAGCCCTATGAGAAGAAGTAGGCTTCCTTTCATAGAAGTGTGATATAATAATTTCCTTTCAAAAGAAGGAACTGGGGAGGGGTAGAAGGTGGGGGCGAGTCATCGTTCCCGGGGAAAATCGCTGGAAGACAAGGAAATAAGGCAGAAGAAGGTCCATTTCTTCGCCTCTTTGTTGCTGGTGGCTCTTTCTTTCCACGGGCTTTTCCTGAGCATGGGTGCAGGTTCTTTCTCCTGGAGGCTCATCGCTAACGGTCTTGTGCTCCTTTTTCTGACCCTGTTTTCCTGGCGGTATCTTTTGGCGATCTTCCGTTCGTTCCTTTCCTGGGTGGGGCTGTGGCTCATTTTCCTGGGGGAAGCGTTCTTCCTCTTTGAATATCCGGCAGTTTTCTTCTTGCAGGAATCCCTGCACAGAGCATTGCTTCTGGGGGGCACCCTTCTGATTACTCTGGGACTATGGGAGGAGCGACAGCGGTATTTTCGCCCTGAGGTGGAAAAGTTTCTGGAGGGCACCATGAAGCCGGCCATTTTCCTTGACGGAGAAGGGCGAATCCAGGGGGCCAACAGCGAAGCCGTAGCCCTTTTGGGGTGCTCTCTTGCGGAGCTACGGAGAAGCCACTTCACAGATTTTCTCCCCGCTGCCCTTCGGGAAAAGGCCTGGGACCGTTTTCAGACCATTCGAACGCAAAAGATTGACGGGCGGGGATTTTCCCTCTTGGTGAACACCAGGGAGGGGAAGGAGCTTCTCGTCAAGGCTGCGCCCCTTTTCTCCCTCTTTTCGGCGGAGAAAAAGGGAATGGTCTTCACCTTAGAGGATCTTACGAGAAGCAGAGCCGGCCTCTTGTCCCTTTACCGGGAAGGTAGGAAGTTGCGCGGGTACCTGGAGGCGGTACAGGATATTTTTCTGATTCTTGATCGGGAAGGGAGGGTGCGGTATCTCAACCGTGCGGGGAGTGACCTCCTGGGGGTGAAGAGGAGGGAGCTTCTGGGGGAGACTCTGGATGGTTTCCTGAAGGGCGAAGAAAAAGAGAGGGGGGAGAAAATTTTCCGCATGCTTCTTGCAGGGGAACTCCCCCCGGAAGGAGAACGGGTGGTGGAAATTGTTACTGCCCGGGGCGAAAAACGGAAGATTCGCTGGAACTGCCAGATCCTTTATGCCGGTGAGGCCATCGGAGGTTTTGCCCTCTCAGGCATCGACGTGACCGAAGAAACGAACCACTGGGAAGAGCTCCAATCCGAGCATCTTTTCCACTGGACTCTGCTCCATCTCATTCATCAGGCTCTCCAGGAGGAGCCGTTCCTGTTAGAAGCTTTTTTGCGGAAGGTGATAGTCTCGCTGGGGGCGGTTTTTGCGACCGAAGAAACCTGGTATCTCCGGAGAGCGGAGGATGGTGCGTTTGTGGTGGAAGTGGGGCGTGGTGGTGAGGGGATCGCAAGGTATTTTCTGAGAGATGGAAATCTCTTGAAGCGGGAAGCCTTTATCACCCACTTACGGTGGGAAGAAAATACCATCGTTTTTTTGGCAGAAGGAGAGTTTCCTTTTCTGGTATTACCCCTTTTTGTTCTGGAGAGGCTGGAGGGCCTTTTCCTTTTTGGGGGCAGCAAAAAAGCCTTCACCGGGGTGGATCTCCAGCGGGCTCAGATTGTCAGGGAAACCCTGGAACTCCTCTTCTTTCGAAGAAAAACCGAAGAGGAACTCCTCTTCTTTCGAAGAAAAACCGAAGAGGAACTCCTCCACCTTTCTTCTCACGATTCCCTTACTGGAGCCCTGAACCACAAGGCTTTCCGGGAAAAAGGGGCGGAGATTTTAGCTCTTGCCGAACGCTACGGAAGGCCTCTTTCCGTGATTTTTGTGGATGTGGATAACTTTAAGTCGGTCAACGACCGTTTCGGTCATCTCTTTGGTGATCGGGTGCTGTACCTTCTCGCTCAGCACCTGCGGGCGAACCTGCGCCGCAACGACCTCCTGGCTCGCTTTGGGGGAGATGAGTTTGTGCTTTTGCTTCCTGAGACACCTGGAGAAAAAGCCCGGGAACTTCTGGAGCGGCTGGAGCAGAATCCTCTTTTCCTGGAAGAGGGAGAAGAGGTGATTACTTGTCGTTTTTCGGCCGGGGTCAGCGTGTACCCCGAAGACGGTCGTACCCTGGAGGCCCTGATGGAAGTGGCCGATCTGCGAATGTACGAAGGGAAGAAAACCAGAAAGAAACGTGTATAGAAGAGCACTATCCTTTTGCGGCTGGTAGCGTGGAAAATAACCCCGACCTCGGGAAGCCGTTACGGTAACAAGAACCAGGGGTTTTCCAGGAGACCCTTGCATTCCATCAAGAACTGAGCTCCATAGGCTCCATCGATGAGCCGGTGATCGAAGGAAGCGGTAATGGTGACCGAAGGTATGGCCAAAACCCTTCCCTCTCTACAAGCCGGGCGCTCGGAGATTTTTCCCACCGCCAGGATGCAGGTTTCCGGGGGGTTGATGAGAGCCGTGAAGCGGTCGATGCCGTACATCCCCAGATTGGAAAGGGTGATGGTTCCCGAAGACATGGTTTCGGGTTCGAGCTCTTTATTTCTGGCCTTGCGGATGTTTTCCTGGTTTTCCCAGGCCACCTCAAGGAGGGATTTCCGGTTTACCCCCCTTACCACCGGGATAAGCAACCCCTCGTCTACCCTCACCACCAAGCCAAAATTGACGTCTTTGTACACTTTGATCTGTTCTTTCTCGAGGGTAGCATTCACCAGGGGATATTTTTCTATGGCCTTCGCAGCGCACTTCATAATGAAATCGTTGTAGGAAGTTTTGACCGCCAGGCGTTCCTTCAGGTGATTCCTCAGGTGGATACATTCGGACATGTCCACATCGATGGACATACTATACTGGGGGATGGAGGTAACGCTTTTTATCACCCTTTGGGCGATGGCCTTTCGGCCGGACGAAAGGGGCAGGTAGTACCATTCATCGGTCTCGGTGGTGCGTCCAAGGAAAGAGAGGATATCCCGTTCTTTTATCACCCCTTTGGGGAGAACTCGAGCGATCTCCTCCAGGTCAAGGTGGTGTTCTCGGGCCAGTCGTTTGGCGCGGGGGGAGGCCAATGTTTTTCCTGGTGAACTCCTTTTTTCCTGTGGAACCGAGGGTCCTGGAATGTTACTCCTTTCCGGTGTTCTCCCTTGCTCGGCGCCCTGAGGAGGCTGTTCTCCCTGCTCTCCAATATACGCCACCACTTTACCTACCTGCACTTGCTCGTTTTCCCGGTGGAGGATGGCGAGGAGCACTCCGTCTCGGTAGCTCTCTATCTCCATGGTAGCCTTATCGGTCTCGATCTCAAAAAGCACTTCCCCCTTCTTGACTTTCTCGCCCACCTTTTTATGCCACCTGATGATGCGTAGCGCATCACTGATCTGTCCTGCGGAAGGCATGATCACCTCGGTGACCACGTTCTCACCTCACATTTGGTTTCCTTTTCCTGCGCTTTGAAAGAGTTCCATAAATCGGATCACTTCTTCGGCCAATCGCGCTCGAGCACGACTCAGGATATCCCTTGCGCCACCTTTACCCAGAAGTTCGTGGACATTGCCGTACCCGGTGTCCGGTTCGTTCAGGGCATCGGTCAGGGAGTCGAGGAACACCCTTTTTAAGGCCGTCCCCACGTTGATTTTGCTGACACCCCGCTCAATGGCACCCCTGATATCGTCTTTGTCGATACCGGTGCCCCCGTGAAGCACTAAGGGCACCTGTGCCGCCTTGCAGAGGGCATCGATCAGGTCATGGTTGAGATGGGCCTTTTCGTTTTCCAGGAGGTGGATGTTACCCACCGAGATGGAAAGGGCATCGACCCCGGTTTCTCGCACAAACCGGGCCGCCCTTTCGGGGTCGCTCAGCTCACCCAGGTGCAGGACTCCTCTCCCTCTTTCGGCCGTAGGTAGATGGCCGACCTCTCCCTCCACGTAAACTCCGCAGGGGTGGGCTATATCCACAATATGTTTTACCAGGGCCTCCTGGTCTTCGAAAGAGAGTTCTTCACCACTGTACATTACCCCGTTAAAGCCCGCCACGATCCCCTGAACCACGGTTGCAAAATCCTCGCACTCGTTGAGGAGCAGTGCCACGGGCACCCTGGCACGACAAGCTATGGCCTTTCCCATGGCTCCATAGTGAAAAATATTTTCGGCCACCCGCCGTTCCCGGTTGGCCAGAAAGCCACCGTTGAAACCGATTATGACCGGTGAGCGGGTTTTTTCGGCAGCATCGATGACCGCCAGGGTGGATTCCAGATTCCAGGACTCGAAATATCCCACTGCGTAACCGTTTTTCCAGGCGTGTTCTACCATTTCCCTCAGCGAAACCAGAGCCACGTTGGCACCGTCCTTTCTCACGAATTCATGAGGTTCCTTGCCTCCTGCACGATTCTCTCCACCGAAGGCACTACGTAGCGTTCCATCACCGGGGCAAAGGGAATGGGGACATCGTAGGTGGCTACTCGCCTCACCGGAGCATCCAGGTAATAAAAGGCCTCTTCGGCAATCTGGGCGGCTACTTCAGCCCCCCAGCCGTTCCGTCGGGTATCTTCCTCCACGATCATCAGCCTGGAGGTCTTTTGCACCGAAGCGATGATGGTCCGGTAATCGAAAGGAACCAGCGTCCGGGGGTCGATAACTTCTACACTGATGCCCTCCTGGGCCAGGATCTCTGCGGCTTCCAGTGACCGGTAGAGCATGAGGAGATTGGCCACTATGGTGATGTCTGTACCTTCTCTTCGTATTGCCGCTTCCCCAAAGGGAATGAGGTATTCCTCGTCAGGAACTTCCTCAATCAAACTCAGGGCGGATTTCTCGGATCGCACACCTTTGCTTCCGTAGAGGAGTTTGTGTTCCAGGACCAGCACGGGGTTGTCATCCCGGATGGCGGTTTTCAGGAGGCCTTTGGCATCGTAAGGGGTGGCAGGACATATCACTTTGAGCCCCGGCACATGGGTAAAGAACCCTTCGATACTCTGGGCGTGCTGGGCGCCACGGGTGGTAGCGCCCACCGGAGCACGCAGGACCATGGGAACCCTGACGGTCCCCCCGGACATATAGGTCATTTTGGCTGCCTGGTTTACGATCTGGTCCATCATGCAGAAGATGAAATCACCGTACTGCACATCGGCTATGGGTCGCATCCCGGCGATGGCGGCCCCAATGGCAGCACCGGCGATGAGGGTTTCGGCTACCGGAGTATCGATAATGCGCTCATGCCCGAATTCTTCCGATAACCCCAGGGTAACGGTAAAGGCCCCTCCAAAACCGCCCTCGATACCGATATCTTCGCCGATGCAGAACACGGTTGGGTCTCGCCGCATTTCTTCCCGTATTGCCTGTCGCAGGGCTTCGGCAATGGTCATCCTGGCCATTTTGGTTCACTCTCCATAAAAGACGTGTTGTAAGGCTTCCTCAGGTGCAGGGTCGGGGGAAGAAAGAGCGTACCGGACGCTCTCTTCGATCTGTTCCAGCACTTGCTCTTCGATTTCTTTGAGACGGTTTTCTTCGGCAAGTTTCTGGTCGAGAATGTGGTTCCGTAGGGTTTTAAGGGGGTCTCGGGCCAGCCAGTGTTCTTCTTCCTGTTTATCCCGATACCGGCAGGAATCGGTTCGAGAGTGGCCACAGAAACGGTAGGTCTTGAGTTCTAAAAGAGTCGGTCCCCCGCCACTTCGAGCCCGCTCGATAGCCATACGGGCTTCTTCGTTCACCCGAAGAACATCCATGCCGTCGACGATTCTACCGGGGATGCCGTACGCGGAGGCCCGCTCGGCGATATGTTCGGGTTTCATGACTTTGTTGACCCGGGTTGAGGCGGCATAGAGGTTGTTTTCGCAGGCAAAAATTACCGGAAGGTTCCATATTGCGGCACCGTTCAGGGCTTCGTGAAAGGCACCTTCGTTGCTCGCTCCGTCTCCAAAGAAACAGACCACTACCCGGTCGCTCCCTTGCATCTTGCAGGCCAATCCTATGCCTACGGCAATGGGCAACCCCCCGCCCACAATGGCGATGGCCGGAGGCATCCCCACCTTTATGTCTCCGACGTGCATGGAACCACCCTTTCCCCGGCAGCAACCGGTGGATTTTCCAAACATCTCGGCCATCATGGAGTGGAGAGAAACACCTTTGGCCAGGGCATGGCCTGCCGGACGGTGGGTTGACACCACATAGTCATCTTGTCTTAAATCGAAGAGCATCCCTACGGCGCAGGCTTCCTGTCCCAGAGATTGGTGGATGGTTCCGGGGAGAATACCCTGGAGAAAAAGGGAATTGATTTTTTCCTCGTACTTTCTGATGCGGTACATCATCTCGTACATCCGTAAAATTCTTTCCCGATATTCCAACCTTTTCGCCCCCTTGTACAAATCCACACAAGCATTATAGCACTCCGGAGTGTTATAATCTTCAAAAAAGGACCGGAAAAATGTTTGAAGTCACCTGTGTAGGAATCGCCTGTGCCGATGTTCTGGTAAAACCCGTTTCCGATTTTCCGGAGAGGGGGAAACTGGGGCTGGTGCAAGAACTCACCCTCCAGGCGGGGGGATGTGCGCTCAACGCGGCCATCGATCTTGCCAAACTGGGGGTTTCTACCGCCATGGTGGGGAGAATCGGGAGTGATGGGTTCGGCCAGTACCTCCTCGGGGTACTCCAGAAGGAAGGGGTCGGTGTGGAGGGATTGGTGGTCGACCCGACGACACCTACTTCGGCGTCGGTGGTGCTCATCGACCGGGATGGAGAGCGCTCCATTCTCCACCTCCTGGGGACCAATGCCCGGTTCGCCTTTGAGGACGTGGATCTCGACCTCGTCAGGGCTTCGAAGATTCTCTTTATCGCCGGGGCGCTGCTCATGCCTCTTTTCGATGGCCAGGGCGCGGCGCGTTTGGCAAAAATTGCCCGGGAAACTGGGGTACTGGTATGCATGGATACCGCCTGGGACTCAAGTGGTCAGTGGCTCCGGAAGATTGATGGTACTCTTCCCTATATCCACTGGTTCATGCCCAGCTACGAGGAAGCCAAAGCGCTCAGCGGGCACGAAAACCCTGAAGATATAGCGCGTTTCTTTATCGTCCGGGGAGTAGAGAATGTGGTGGTCAAGCTGGGGGAACAGGGATGTTACGTGGATTCCACCGCCTGTGGAGCGTCCTTCTATGCCCCCGCTTACCGGCTGGAAAGGGTTGTGGATACTTCAGGGGCTGGAGATGCTTTTTGTGCCGGGTTTATCACCGGCCTTTTGTCGGGGTTTGATATCTTCCGGTGTGCCCGGTTTGCCAATGCCGTGGCAGCACACTGTATCATGGAGATCGGGACCACCAGGGGGATAAAAAGTCGAGAAGCCATCCTGGAGTTTATGGAACGGAATCGATGAGGTACCACCGCGGTTCTCGAGTTTCCCTTCGAGAAAGACTTCCCGGCAAAAAAGGTCTTTTTCGTCCTGGCTTTGGGAGAGCGCTTTGTCAATCCTGGTGGGGTTCTTTTTCTGGACGAAAGGAACCGGTGCGATACCCCCATTGGGTTATGGAGGAAAACCTTGTCTTTGCTGTTCCTGCAAAAGCATGCTCCAGGCTCGATGGAGTCCGGGGTTTCGCAAGTGGCTTCATTTGCCCCGTCGAGGTCGGAACGCAGAGAACTGTTCTCCCTAAGAGCGCTCCACATCGTTCCGTTTTTTGCAGACACTTTCAGAGAACAATCAGGTTCTTTCGTACACCTTTTTTCCCGCGATAAAGGTTGCCTGCACGGTAAAGTACTCGTCGACCACGGCCACATCTGCCTTCTTTCCCTTTTCCAGACTTCCCAGAATATTTTCGAGTCCCAGAAGCCTGGCCGGGAGAAAACTCCCCACCAGAGCAAGCTCCGGAAGAGAAAGCCCCACGTGCTTTTTCAGGTTCAGAAGGGCCCGGTTAAGGAGGCAAACGCTTCCAGCCAGAGTCCCGGTTCTTTTGAGCTCGGCTTTACCGTTTTTGAGTTCCACTTCTTCGGGCTGGTAGGGATACACACCGTCCGGAAGTCCGGCTACCTTGATGGCGTCGCTCACTGGGAAGATTTTCTGGGGGGTTTTGCACTTGAAAGCAAGGCGCAGGATTTCCGGGCTCACGTGTACCGTGTCGGCGATGATTTCGGCGTAAATGGCCTCGCTCTCCAGGGCAAAGGCCAGGAGGTTGGGCCGGCGGTGGTGGAGGGGGTCCATGCCGTTGAAGAGGTGGGTAACGAGCTTCGCTCCCCGTTGACAGGCTTCCTGAGCGGTCTGATAATCGGCGGTGGAGTGTCCCAAGGAAACGAGAATTCCTTCTCCGGCCAGATATTCGATAGTTTCTAAGGCTCCCTCTAACTCCGGAGCGATGGTGATTCTTTTGACGATTCCCCCGCCGCGCTTGAGAAGATGCACGATCTCCTCTTTACAAGGCTTACGGAGGAGGTGGGGATCATGGGCCCCCCTCCTTTCCGGAGCAAGATGGGGTCCCTCCAGGTGAATTCCCAGGATTCTGGCCCCCCGGGGAGGAGTGGAAAGCGGAGCAACTTCGTCAAGAAGGGTAAAAAGGGTTTCTAACTTTACGGTGAGCGTGGTAGCCAGAAATCCGGTCACTCCAAAGGTGGGGAGCTTCTGGCTGATTTCGAGAAGACCCTCTTTCCGGTGCTCGGTGAAATCATAACCTTCCAGACCGTGGAGGTGGAGATCGATGAATCCAGGGAGGATGAAATGACCCTCGAAGGAGAGCACCGTCCCCCGGTAATTTTGACTTTCTTCCCGGGATAGTGCCGCCACGATGGAATCGCCTTCTATCTGCAAGAGCCCGTTTTCCAGGACTTCTTCCCGGGTGACGATGTTTCCCCGCAGGGCAAGACCGCTCATAGGGTGACCACCTTGGTGAGGTTGTGCGGATGGTCGGGATCAAGACCTCGGTGTTTGGCGCGAAAGTAACCGAGCATTTGCAGAAAAGCAACGTCGAGGATGGGAAGAGCAAAATCGGCAAGACCATCTTCCTGGAAGATTATTTCTACCGTCCGGGGAAAGTGCAGGGGCATTGTGCCCAGGTGAAAAACGGTGGCTCCCAGATCCACCATCTCCTTGAGGAGTTCCTGTTCAAAGGGAAAAGCGCTCTGCGAAGTAAGGGCGATGATCAGGGTAGCTTCGTCCACGATGGACTTGGGGCCATGCCGGAACTCCAAGAAATGGAAGGTCTCGGTGGGGGTGAGACTCATCTCCTTGAGCTTGAGCGATCCTTCCCAGGCCACGCCGTAGTAAGGACCGTTACCCAGAAAGATGAATTTGTTGAACCGTTCTTCCTCGGCAAGCGCCTTCACGGTCTTTTCCTCTTCCAGGAATTTCCTCTCCAGCACTTCTGGTAAAGGGTTGAGGGCATCTTCTTGCCCTTTGAGAGATAAAGCGAAAAAGGTGAGCCCCAGGAGCATGGTGGAGAAAGACTGGGTCATCACCACGCTTTCTTCGTGCGCGAAGGGAAAGACGATGGGGAAGGAAGAGAAACGCGAAAGAGAAGAGCCCGGTTCACAGGTTATGCCTACCGTTTTTCCCTGGTATTGCTCGGCGAAAAACCGGAGTGCCCGGACCGTTTCGCTCGTTTCTCCAGATCTCGAAATGGCCACGAAGAGATAGCGCTTCGAAGGAAGGAAAATGCCTCCCGGAAAGAGGAACACCTCCGAGGAGGGAACACCCCGGGTGAGAATTGTGGTAACACTCTGAAAAGTATGTGCGGCAGAAAGTGCCAGATTGTAGGAGGTCCCACACCCGGCAAAGATGACCCCATCGAGAGATTCCTGGAAAATAGAAGCAAAGTCCGATTTCATGCTCTGGAGTTTCGTAAGCGCTTCGCGAAAACTCTGTGGTTGCCTTTTGATTTCCTGGTAGGTATGGTCCATACCTTCACCCCTTTCTTCTTTTCATTTCCTATTGTAGCAGAATCGGTTCCTTCTTTCCTGTCAGAGAAAGCCGCGCAGCATCTTGAATTCCCATGTTACCGAGCATTAAAGTGCCCGTCCCGGCCGCCTCTTTTCGTGGTTTTACAAAGAGGAGTCTCCCCGGAGTGCATAGGTAGGATAACCCACCTCAATGGTGACCTGGTCGGTGTTTCCGGAGGGGGTGGAGGCGGTGATGGTATGCGTCCCGGGGGCAAGGGTAACAAAAAGCGAAGCGGTATTTTTGCTCTTCCCCACGAACTCTTCGTCCACGAACCAGTACACCTCCGGTTCTCTGGTTTCTGCTTTGAGCGGTAGCCGGATGGTTCTCTTGAGAGGGTTGGGAAGGTAACGTTTGCCGTTGACCGGAGAGGCGATGGCGAGTGAAGGGGAGACGCTCTGGGGAGGGGCTACCGGTTCCTTCTCTTTGAGAAAGAGGCTCAGCTCCTTCGGCCAGAGGGTGACGATTTGTCCGGCGACCATCCGGTGCAGGTCACAGATTTGGAGCCTGGATACCCCCTTGATGAACGGCGCCCGGCTGCGGTTTCGGCAGGCCGGGGAGGGGAGTTTTCCGGAGAGGGTGCAGACCTCTCGCCATTCGATTTCTTCCGGAGGGCTATACCAGGGGCGCTTCCCCCGGGTCAATTTCTGCATAATTTTTACTGCTAAAGGGGTGGCGGTCTGGAGTCCCATGAGTTCCTGGTGGGGTTTACCGGAAGGATCTCCGTACCAGACCACCACAGTATAGTCGGGGTTGTACGCCACAGTCCAGGCATCCCGGAGGCCATAGGAGGTGCCGGTTTTGAAAGCAAAGGGAGGGACGGAGCCTTCTTCTCGATGGTAAAGAGGCAGAAACCGGGTACGGTCGGCCAGTATTTCGGCGATGAGGTACGCGGTAGCCCGGGAAAAAATCTGCTTTCCTTCCATAGGATTTTCCTCCTGAACCAGGCGGAGGGGAATTGCCTCGCCCTCTCGAGCTAAGGCGAGGTACCCCTGAGCCATTTCAAGCGGTGTTACTTCACATCCTCCCAAAATCAGGGCATCTCCATAATACTCCGGATCTTTGTTGAGGTGGACGAATCCCAGTTGCCGGAGGGTGGCAAGAAAAAGCCCTGGTCCCACCGCCCGCATGACCCGTACAGCCGGGACGTTGAGGGAGTAGGATAAGGCGGTAGCACAGCTCACCGGGCCGCGGTAGCGTTCATCGAAGTTGCGGGGAACGTACCCCCCAAGGCCCAGAGGGGTATCGGCAAGGAGCGAAGCAGGAGCGTAAATGCCCCGCTCGAAGGCCAGAGCGTAGGCAAAAGGCTTGAGGGCGGAACCCGGGGAACGGAGGGCCTGGACACAGTCCACCCAGCTTTTTTCGTCCTCCTGGAACCGGGCATTGCCTACATAGGCGAGCACCTGGCCGGTTCTATTTTCCACCACGATGCTACAGGCGGTTACTTCTCTGGGGAGAGAGACAAGAGATTCCCGGGTGGCCTCTTCCAGCCACTTCTGCAGCTCAAAGGAAAGGGAGGAACGCACCGGAGAGGCCGCAAACCGGGTAAGAAGCTCGGTGGCATGGTAGGCATAATGGGGAAATCCGGCAGGGTTTTGCGGGAGTGGTTCTTGCAATGCGACCGCATACTCTGAGGGGGTGATTACCCCCTGATGGAAGAGTTTTTTCAGGATGAAATCCCTTTTGGCTTTGGCCCGCAGGGGGTATTTATCCGGTCGTAATCGCTCGGGTTCGGGGAACATCCCCACGAGAAGAGCAGCTTCGGCCAGGGAAAGCTCGCGGGCATTTTTCCCAAAATAGTAGAGCGCTGCTCCTTCCACTCCCCGGATATTTTTCCCCAAGGGAACCCGATTGAGGTAGGTTTCAAGAATTTTTTCTTTGGAGAGATATCTTTCCAGTTTCAGGGCCATCACCACCTCCCGGAGTTTTTGCATGAAAGTCCGTTCCCCCGGGTAAGCCAGACGTACCAGCTGGGTAGTGATGGTGGACGCACCGGAAACCACCCGACGTTCTCTCAGGTTCTGGAAAATCGCTCGAAAGAGGGCCCAGAAATCAAAGCCCCGATGGCGGAAAAAGCGGCGGTCTTCGATGGCTACGGTGATTCGTGGTAACCACTTCCCCATGGCTTCAAGGGGCACAGGGATAAGCCACTCTTCTTCGGCAGAAAGGAAAACCCGGAGGATCTTTCCCTCCCGGCTCAGGATGAGTGGCGATGAAGAATAGGAAAGCACCTGCTCCGGGTCAACGGAAATACGGTAGAAAAAGAAAAACGCCGCACAAAGCGGTGGTATCAAGAGCAAAAGATACCACCGCTTTGTGGTTGTTCTTACTCTCGTTGTATCACCACTCTCCCCTCTTCACCTAAGCTTGATATGGCAGGGTTGTACATGCACTCAGCTTTTATCTGGGGAAGAGCAAACTCTCCGGCGGTGACCGCTCTCACCGTGTAACGGTATTCGAGTTGTTGGGTAAGAGAGGGCACAAAGAGGATGAGCCGGTCGTCTCGAATTTCAAGGTGTATGGAAGACTCCTGTTCTTCTTCGTAGCTGGCACTGGTCGCCAGCCGGGGATTCTCTACCTCCAGTCCCCCGGGAAGCGGGTCGACGATCACCACATTCTCGAGGGTTTGTCCGGTATTCACCTGGATAACCGCCTGTAGCACTTCCCCCCTCCGAATTCGGGAAAGGTCCTTGGGATTACCTTCGGTATCGAGGTAGAATCGTTTCACCTCGATACCCTGTTGCCACGGTTTCGGGGGAGTGGGAGGCACTCCGTCCACGCTCCACAGGTAGAAAATTTTCCCGGAGGTCTGGTTCTCGATCTGGAAAGATGGTGGTAATTCTTCTACCCCCAGACGCACCGTTTCCTGGTTCACGAACTGCCGGATTTCCCTTCCGGCGGTATCGTAAAGGGTGAAGGTGATGTAAGGAAGAGGTTGCTGTCCCTGGAAATATTCGCTGAGAGCCATGACCAGGAAAGCGCTTTCCTGGGTGGTGAGGTACCTGGTATTGGCAAGGACGCTACGTATTTTGTTTACCAGATTGGTGGCCTGAGCCGCAGAGGGGTCAAGCCGCAAAAGGAGAAGAAGCTGCAGGGCCATTTTGCGCAGGGAGGATTCATAAATGCCTCCTGTCTGCGGTATGGACTCAGGGGAGGGAGTGTAACTTCCTGCAAGCTCCAGGGCGACATCTTTCTGACCGGCCTCGGCATAAGCCAGAGCCAGCAGGAAAGTCCCGGAATCGTAGAGGAGATCCTTGCGTTCCCGGAGGTGTTCCATCCAGGCCAGGGGTGCTTCGCCGCCTGCGGCCAGAACATAGGCCGCATAGGCCTGGGCGGAAGCGAGGTTACGCAGGTACTCTTCTTCCTCCGAATACGGCTGGAGGGTGAGAAGGGTGAGGAGGAAATTCCGGGCATCCCGGAGGGTTTCGGAAGGAACTTCCCACCCCCTCTTCTGTGCTTCCTGCAGGAAGTGGGTGGCATAGACCGAATCCCAGAAAACGCTCTGGGCACCACCCGGCCAGGTGCTGAAACCCCCCTCATAGGTCTGCATGGAGAGGATGCGTCGTATACGTCTTTCCATGGCATTACGGATCTCGCTTTCGGCTACAAGGAGGGGGTCAATCTCTCGGAGCAGGTCCGGTAAAAGCAAAAGTCCCCAGGCAGAAGAAACGGTCTGCTCCAGACACCCATAGGGATACTCAAAGAGGAAAGAAGCGAGACGCCCCAGATCCACCCGGGGGGAGGGAGAGATGGTGAGATAACCCCGCCGGCTTCCCGGAAGCCAATCGGTGGGGAGGTCTAGGCGCCTGCGCTCCGAGGGCTGAATACTTCCACTCCCTGTGAGGGTGATACGGGGGGTAATGGGCCGGATGATAAAGGAAACCTGATCTTCCCGTTTTCCATCAGAGAAGACGGTTTTTACGGTCACCACACCCTCTCCGAGGAGCTCTTTGGCCTTGACCGGGAAGGTGTGGATGATCTTTCCACCCCGGGGCACTTCCAGGGTAAACTCCCTGGGCCCCTGGATTTCCAGAAGTCCGTTTTCACTGAGCGTTACTTCCACCGTCTCGGCATACTCTGCCTGTGAAAAAATGGAGAGGGCAATTTCAAAAGTATCACCGGGAGCCACGGCTTTGGGTGCTACCACTTCGGTGATGATTTTTTCACGCACCAGGACATCGCTTTCTCCAACTCCGAAGTTTTCTCCCTTCATGGCGACCGCGGTAAGACGCAGACGCCCATCGAAGTCGGGGAGTTCCAGAGTGGTTTCGGCTACACCCTGGGCATCGGTGGTGAGGGTGGGAAGGAAGAAAGACACGATTTTGAAGGCCCGGGGTCGCAGCGGAGCAAATTCCGCTTCCAAGAGTTCTGCGGCCTCGCCACCGGCAGGGTGCAGGAGTGGAGTGGTGGTCACTTCCGGAGTGATAAGATCGCCGTAAGGATCGAAGGTCCCCACGGTGAGCTGTCTTTTGGCATTGAAGAAGCTCCAGGGATCAGGGGTTTTTTCGGCGGTGAGTTGCAGAAGCCCGACATCCACCAGGGCCAGGGAGAGTTCCGCCCCGGAGAGGGGATTGCCGGCCCTGTCCCGGATGGTAATCTTTACCGGGAGGGTGCTCCTGGGACGGATACTCTGGGGAGCTTCAATGGAAACCTCAAGCAGGGTATGTTTACGGTCGATAAAGATGGGGATGGTTCCTAGGGCTCGCTGGGGGAGCAAAGAATCTCCCTCGGGGTTTTGCAAAAGGACCATGGAAAAATACGCATTGGGAGTCATGGCTTCGGTGATGGGAAGCTTGATGGTTCCCTGTCCTTCCTGGATTTCCACCACTTTTTGCCAGAGGATGCGGTCGGTCTCGGCAGTAACGAGCGCCTTACCCTGGAAGGGGGCCTGGTAGGTGATAACGGCCTCGTCACCGGGGAGGTAAGCCTCTTTGTCGCTGGTCATAGTGATCCGGTCGAAGAGCGCTTCCCCTTCAGGGAGAAAACCGTATTTTCCGTATACGTAGAAGCGCTGTGAGGAAGTATTTCCGGATTCGGGGTCCGAGACTTCGAAGAGATACTCGCCGTAGTCGGAAGGGGTAAAGAGATATTTCCCCATTCCTCGCACGAGACCAAAGGTCTCTTCTTTTTCTAAGGAAAATTCTTCTTCCACTTTGTATCTCGCCTTTCCTTCGCTTTCACTCAGGACGTAGTGGCGAATCACCCGGTAGACCCGGGCGGTGAGCGTAGAGATGCTTTCTTCAAGAGAACCGTCAGGTTTAACTGCCACAATCTGGAAGGTAACGGCCTGGCCGGGTTCGTATTCTCCCTGCGTCGTTTTGATGCCCAGGAAGAAGGGGTAAAGATAGAGTGGTCGGCTCAGATGCTGACTCACAGCTCGACCTGCCGGGTCGTTCAGGGTAAGGGTGAATCTGACCCGGAGGGCAGAAGGAGCGATGAGATCGGAAGGAACGGTGAACTGCACCACACCTCTTCCTTCTTCATCAAGAATTCCCTCCCCCAGGGGGAGTTTCACGGGGGTGAAGGTTATTTCCGGATTTTCAAAGCGAAAGCCCTGCCAGCTGGGATGGGTGAAGGGGTCGCTTTCGATGGTCGCTTCACCCGTGTAAGGGATCTGTGAAGCCTTGGTTCCAAAAAGGTATTCTCCCTCCAGAAGAATCTCAATCTCTTCGCCCGGGGTGAGGAATTGCTGTTCACAGGAAAGAGAGAGCCGCATGCGAGGCGGGGTGAATTCTTCCACCAGAAAAGTTTTTTCGGCCAGGGGCTGATCTTTCCCGCCGGGGAGGCTGCAACGCAGGAGATAGGTTCCCGTAGCGGCATTTTCCGGGAGAGCAAACTCCAGAGCTGCACCACCTTCTTCGGAGAGCACCACGGTTTTTTCAAGGAGCGTCCTCCCAAAGGGAGTAACGATGGTGAAAAGGAGCGGAAAAGGCGAGGGAACGGACATTGCCGGACCCCTCACCATGGCTTTGGCATTTACGACTTCTCCGGGGCGAAACACCCCCCGGGGAAGGTACAGGAAAGCTTCATAACCTTTCCGGAGGTATTCCTTTCCGGTGACGTCAAATCCGCTCAGAGCAAAGAGTTCGTTCCGCAAAAGTAAAAACGACGTATCACCATTCCAGGAAACCATCACCAGATACGGAGCCATATTCCCTTCGCCCCAGGGTTCTTCCCGCTCCAGGAATAACACTCCCTCCTGGTCACACTTCCCCTGAGCAAGTACTTGATTGGAACGAGAGAGGACCTTTACTTCCGCTCCGGGAAGGGGCCGGCCACTCTCTAAGGAGTTTGCCCAGAGGAGTATCCCCTGAGGGAAGAGTTTCACCATAGGAGCGATGTCGGTGAGAACCACAATTTGTTCTGCCCGCACCCAGCTTGAAACTTCGTCTTCGGCGGTTAAAAGATATGCACCACGCCGCCCTTTAGCAAGAGTTTCGAGATCAATAGCCTTACGAGTAAGCGTGTTGGGCTGGGCATCGTTGAAGAGCACGTCTTCGTATACTAGTTCTGAGAGAATGTCAGGGGGAATCCCATAGATATCGGCAAAGGCAAGTGGCAAATTGTTTTCATAGATTCTCCAGAGACTGAGTTTCACCCGATTCACGTTGACGATTTCTATGGGGAGGCGGGCTCCCCGGGCCGTGGTCAGGTAGAGACCTTTTACCGGAAAGGTGATGGAGGGATAAACGTCGGGAATGATGAAGGCCTTGATAAAATCTTCCTGGAGTTTCGCGCCGGTCTGAGAGGAAAGGCCTTTTTTCAGGGTTACCACGATGCGGCTGCGGGGGGCGAACTCTCCCACCACTTCGAAACCGGAGTAGGTGGTTCTTACGGTGAAGGGAATGGATGGGTCGACCTGGATAAAACCGGAAAGCGTCCGGGGATCGGGTGGGGTGGAAGTGTAAAAGGAAATGACCGCATTTTTTGCCCCCTCGAAATAGACGTAACTTCCAGTGACCTGGAATGCATACACCGCTTCCAGCTTCTTTTCGTAGTTGCCCTCCAACCCCAGGGGTCCTTTTTCACTCGTTAGACCAGCCAGGATTTCCAGGAATACGATGGGACTCTGCAGGGGTGCGGTGGTGAGAAAAAGGGTAGTGCTGGGGGGGCCGAGGGGAAGATTGTAAGGGATTTCCCCTCCTTTCTCGTCTTTCAGGATGAGAAAACCCCGTAACCTCTGGGGTGAGACCGGAAGGGAAAAGTCTACCTGGATGACGATACTCCCGTCAGGGTTATAGTCGACCTGCTTCACCCCTTTGACTTCCAGGGGTGCGGTTTTGAAGGTGAAATCATGTCGTCCGGCCAGCAATCTCCCTTTCTGATCGGTAAAGTCATCATTGAAGCGGAAGGTGTAGGCGGTGGCTTCTTTGAGGGGCCCCTTGGGCTTGAAGACCAGGGTCCGGGTATCAAGCCACTTGAACTGTCCGGGAAGATGGGGTGTAATACGGAAGGGGGCCTGAGAAAGATCCCGAAGCACTCCTGTCTCGTCGCTTTTTACCGCTTCGTCGGAAAAGATCACCTTAATTTCAGGGAGATTTACTGCAACCAGAGAATCGGGTAACGGGACGGTTGACACAATGGTGAACCCTGGGGATTCCTGAGCCGCCAGGGGAAGGGTAAAGAAGATCCCCAGGATAAGCATTACTCCCAAAATAGTCTTCATATTCATCCCTCCTTTGGCTTTTACTATCGTAGCACCGAAAGAAAGGTGTGTAAAGTTAGATTTTCCGGATGGCGCGCAGGAAAGTAGCTCCCCCCACTACAAGGATCAGGTAATAGGTAAGGATACGCCACAAAAAGACCAGGGTGCCGGCATAGTTCTCTCCCAGAAAAGGTGCGAAGGTAGAAGCTAAGGATAATTCAATACCTCCACTTCCTCCCGGTGTAGGGGTGAGTCGGAAGAGAAAGAAAGTCGGAACCTGAAGTTTTACGACTTCGAAGAGGGGAAGGGCGAGCCCCAGAGAGCGGATGAGGAAGGCGGTGACGGAAAAGAGGAGGAAAAAGTGCAGAGTATAAAAGGCGATATTCAGGAGGAAATACTGGGGTTTCTGGAAGAAAATGAGCCGGAACCCCGACCGCAGCTCACCCAGGAAGTCCTGAACGGCCTGTACCACCGCTTTTTCTTCGTACCTTGCATATCGAGGGAAGTATCTTTTGGGGAACCTTACCACCCACGTGGTAATCTTTGGGAATACCTTCTGGTTCTGGGAGAGGATAAAAAAGAGGGTAAAACCGACCCCGTAGGCAAGAAAGACCACCAGGATAGTCTTGGAGAATACCGAGAATGGGACTGAAGCAGGAGCAAGCAAAAAGAGCACCAGGAACCCTGCCTGGTAGAGAAGACCGCAGCTTAAGGAGAGGCTACTGGCTTCTCCCCACCCAAACCCCAGACGGTGTAGGAGGTATATTTCTGCTGCGCCTCCACCGGTATTGGAAGGTGTGACGCCAGCCAGGAAATGGGTGGAAAGGACCACGGTGAGGGCGTCCCGCAGGGAAATTCTTTTCTGCCAGGCTCCGGTGACCAGTGAGAGTCTCAGGGCATCCGTGGCCCAGGCCAAAACCACCATTCCCAGGGCCGGGAGGAGGTATAGGGGCGCGCGGAGTTCCAGGACAATCTTTTCACCCCGAAAGCGCATCCAGAGAAAGAGAATCAGGACGCTCCCCACACTGATGCATACTGCAAGGAACGAGCGCCTGATGACTCTGGAAGCCTCAAAATATTTTTCTTCTAACTGTCCGCTCTCCGCTTTGATTGGTTACTCCCTCCCGTACCGGAGATAGAGGTAGGGGAAAAAGAGGATGATAAAGAAAGCGCTCAGGAAAGACCCGATTACCGGGATGAGTGCCAGGGCAAAAGCGATGAGGACGTAGAGGAGCAAAAAAGCAAAGTTTTTCTCGGCGAATACGAACCGGGACATGAAGGTGATCGACTTATCAAAAGTGGTCTTTTCTGCAGCTACCTGGGGGATAACGATGAGGAACATGGCTTCAAGGATTATGCCTGGCACGATGTAGGGGAAAAACCCGACGGTAGTGATCACGGTGACCAGAATAACGGCAACGGCGATGTTCCCCAAACCACGGGAAAGCTCTGTCCAGGTTTCTCCGAGATGGACTGCTTTCTCTTCGAAATGCTGCTTGAAAAGGAGCGTTACCCAGCTCATCCCCAGAAGCGTCAAAAAGCCGCTCACCAGGGTGGCGACCAAAGCTTCCCATCCGAGAGTAAAACCTCTTCGCAAAATCAGGGTAGGAAGAAGACTCACCAGGCTAAAGATCGCAAGAGGTACAAGCACCACAGGCACCTTTCCCAGTAACTCCAGGGGAACCCGGAACGATTCTTCGAGATTGATTCTGGCCATGGCCATGCACCCTCCTTTCGATTTTTCTCCATTATACCATCTTGAGGGCTTGCGCTTCTCTTTTCAAAACTCTGAGGATGGACTTTTTCCTGCCCTGGGTGTTATCGTATTTCTGTCTGGGTAAAGAGATTTCCTATCCATTCTTTTGCCTGTTCGTATTCTCCTACCGGAAGCACCACGAGAACGAGGAGGCTTTTGCCGGGGAATGTTCCCACCAGGGTAGCATACTCCACACCGGTGTCGGGATTTCTGGAGGAGTAGAGGGCTACCTGGATGACATTACCGGTAGCGGTGTTCAACTGGGAAGCTCCGTGGAAGTTCTTTCCCTGAACGGCTTGAGCAACGATCCCCTGGACGTAAGATTCGCTCTCCAGGGCAAGAATGACGATCTGGGATTGATTGGGTGCGGTGTATACTGCTCCGTTATCGAGTTCCTGGGCAAGGGAAGCGCCCCGAGGGAGGGAAATTTTAAAGGTGTTTTGGGGGTTCTGGTGCACCCAGAAGGGAGGTGCTTCTGTGCCGATACCCGGTAATTCCGCTACAGGAGTCGGAGTGGTAACGTAAGGGGTGGCGGTGGTAACGCTCTCGACCAGGGTAAGCCCCTGAGCGATCTGCTGGAACTGGTTTTCCAGCTGGGGAAAATCGGTAGCCAGACAGTCAAAGAAGAGGGTGTAAACCTGGTTTTCATGGAGAAACACAAAAGCCAGACCCTGCAATTCGTTAGGATTTTGCTGGACCCGGAAGAGGAACCGGTGACGCAAACCGGATAGGCCGTGTACCGCAAAAGGAGTGGTCTCCTGAGGCGTGTAACTCTGGAAAGCACTTTGTAAGAACTGTGTCACCTGCTGGAAATAACCTTGGAGGTCCAGGTTGGATGCTACCGGTTCCAGAGTGAAAATGAGCTCTGCCCTGGTGGCACCCTGTTCATCAAGGAGGAGAGCATGGATTTTCTCTTCGGGGTTCTGGCTTGCTGCCGGAGTCCACCCCGGGGGAATGCTGAAGGTGATCTCCGTAGCCCCAACGAAAACCTGAGTCCCCAGAACGATTAGGGAAAAAATACCCAAAAACAGAAAAAATCTCTTCATTTTTATCAACTCCCTTATTTTTCTTTCCCGATCAGGATAAAAGGAGCCCAGTAGTAGGGGTGGCCGTAGCGGTTGGCCACTTCCATCTGGGCCCTCCAGAGCGCTTCCGCTTTAGGTAGACCCCCCAGAAGGTAGCGGTAGAAGCACACAAAGAGGTCTTTGGTGGAAAGGTCGCTCACACTCCAGAGGCTGGCGATAAGTGATGAAACCCCGGCATAGAAGAAGGAACGGGTGAATCCGATAAGGCCCTCAGTGGTGCTGTATCGTCCCAGGGCTGTCTGGCAGGCGCTCAGGACCATAAGATCGGCTTGAAGAGGGGTAGCGAAGACTTCGCTGGCCAGGAGATATCCGTCATTCGCGTCATCGGGAGCCAGAAGGATGGTGCTCAAAAGGGGGAATCGTTCGTTCGCCGAACCGTGGGTGGAGAGGTGAATAATGTTAGCTTCTTTCGCCAATCGGTAAAAAGCGGATTCTGTGGCTTCTTCTCCGAGGAGAATCCGAGAGTTTCGGAACCACCGACTGATTTCCTTGACTTCTTCTTCGGCTCCCGGTAGAGGCTGGGTATTTGGGTCAGGGTACCTGGGGTTTCCAAAGGCCAGAAAGGAAATGGAAGGGTGTGCCTCTTTTTGCAGAGAATAGGAGTAGATATTGAGGGAAGGGGCGTAGAAGAAACAGTATTCTCCGATGAGATACCTGTTTTCTCTGGTGAAAACCTGAAAAGGTACAAAGGAGAGGGAACGGTGAGGAATGCAGAGCACCTTCTTTTTACCCTGGAGGTGCTCTCTAAGGGGGGTAAATATTGCCTGGCAGAGAAAATCGGTGAGAGGGACGAAGTCACTCTTGTGAGCGTCCGCCAATTTGTCTCTGAGGAGCACCACCTTTTCATGAAGCACCTCCTCTCCCACCGGAAGGTCAAACCCCTGCAGTGTCGAAGTCGTAACCACCCACACCAGGGTGTGGTCGGGGAGGACGAAGTAATTGAGGACCACCACATCCTCAGGAATGGACTTTTGCATTGCTTTAAGGGGCAGTGGTGACACGGCCACCAGCGACAGCAGTTCGGGTGAAGACACCTGCAGCTCCTGGTAGAGGAGGTCGAGTTTCTTCGCTACCTGGGTAAGCTCTTCGGTGATTTTCCAGGAGGCCACCGGATCCGCGGCAACTTCAGCCTTTTTTGCTTCCAGGAGTGCCTTCTCCCGTTCCCAGGAGTTGATTTTGGCGATCACTTCCAGATCTTTATCCTTCACCTTTACCGACTGTCCTGCGACCACATCCAGGAAACTCCGGGCCTTCACCCGTTCTGAAAGGTCAAAGGCTTCTTCAATTTTCCCCTCCCGGAAAAGTTCCTCGAGGAGTAACTCGTAAACCTTGAGCCGGTTCTCTGTAAAACAGATGCGGTCGGTGATTTCCTCCATCCGATTGCGCGTCTTTTCCACAATCTCGACGGCCTCATAAAGGTGTTTCCGGCCTTGCTCTGTATCACCCTGCTTGAGCTCCGCCTCCCCAAGGCCCAGGAGGGCGTAAAAGCGGAGAGAACGGAGATTGCTCTTTTCAAGCTGCTGTAGGGCTCTTTCAAAATGTTGTTGTGCACCGCTTAAATTTTTCCTTTCCATCTTCACATATCCCAGATTTACCTCTGCCTGGAGTACACCCTCCCGGTCGGAAAGTTCCCGAGAGAGTGTAGAAGCCAGCTTCAGGGATTCTTCGGCACGATCGAGTTCTCCCAGCATCACGTTGAGGTTGGCCATGCTGTTTAAGAGGTTGGATAGCTCTTTTTTTGCTTCCAGCTCTTCAAAGATGTGGTAAGCCTTTTCATAATACGGGAAAGCCTCCCGGAGTTTCCCTGAAGCCTTGTACACCATTCCCAGGTTGGCCAGAATCAGAGCCTCGGAATGCCGGTCGGCGAGCACAGGTGCTTCTTCCTGAGCTCTTTTGAGGTAACGCTCGGCATTTTCGAGGTCTCCCAGATAAAAGGAAAGAACCCCCAGATTGGTCAACACGCCAACGTCTTCGGGTATATCGTGGCTGGTCTCGATTTCCAGGGCTTCCTGCAATACTTTTCGTGCTTCTCCGTATTCCCCCCACTGGGTGAAAATCACTGCCTGGTTATTGAGAATCCACACTTTTTCTCTGGGGAGGTCCATTGCTTCGGCTATGGTGTAGGCATTTTTCAGGTTTTCCAGGGCCTCGTCCTCTTTAGAAAAAGACTCACTCAGAAGCTGTGAAAGGTTCAGGTAGACGATGAGTTCCACCCACCGTAGCCGTTTTTCCTTGCTGAACGAAAGGGCTTTCCTGGCGTATTCCAGGGCTTTGTCCGGGTTTCCTTCCAGAGAGAAGACCCGGGAGAGGTGGTTCAACGTTAAACCCCGGGTCTCAGGATAAAATTCTCTCAGGTTTTCTGCTTCCTGCCAGTCCCTCTTGGCTTCCTGGAGAAGACCTTCGTGGAAATGGATCACACCCCGATGCAGGAGGTACATTTCCTGATAAGCTCCTTTGAGGTTTTGGGTAAGCTTTTCCAGTTCGGCGAGGTACTTTTTGGCCTCTTCCCACTCATTGAGACCGGTGGTAACCCGCACCAGGGTCTCCAGGGTGAGGAAACGGTAGCGGTCGAGCTGTCTTTTCTCATAGATCGGATAAGCCAGGGCAAGGTAGGTAAATGCCTCTCGTTCTTTACCCTGGCGGGCGAGGGACCGGGCAGAAAAGAGGTAAAAGTGGGCCCCGAGCACTTCATCGTTATGGATGAGTCCCAGGATGAGGAATAAACGGGTTCGCTGGAGCGCTTGGAGATACTGACCTCCCAGATAAAGCTCATCGGTTTCCTGTTCGAGTTTGGTGGTGAAAGACACTATCCCATCCTGGGGCACATTCATGGCTTCGAAGATGAGACCCACCCCGTCGGCATCCTGAGTCAGAGCTACCTTGGAAATAAAGAGTAATAGTAACCCCGCAAGAAGCAGAACGACTTTTTTCAATCGCCACCTCGTTTTACTATGGCAAACCGATCTACGGGGTTCCGCCTCCGGTTGAGCCCGAGCTTGCAGTTTTTTCGAAAGTAACAATCATGTGGTTAAAGTAGCGCTGTAATTTTTCCTGGAAGACTTCCTGCGGCGCGTAACAGAGAAGTGCTCCCGCCAGGGAATACTGGGCCATGGGGGCGTAGAGCACGTAGGGCTGTAGAAGAAGGGTCATGTTTCTTCCCTGGTAATTTCCGCTCAAAATCACCCTCCCATAGGTCACGCTGAAACCGGCCTGAGCTGCCTGAGGATCACTCTTAAATTCCTGATTCTGGATGGTGAGGTTCATCACGTTCTGGTTGAGGATGGCGATGATCTGCTGAGCTAATCCTTCGGCATTCTGTATGGCGGGATTTTGGATACCAAGGTATGCGTTCAGGGCGACAACCCCGGTAGCATCCTCGGCGAAAACCACTGACCCGTTAAACACATCCACATTGGTGAGCCATCCCTCAGGATATTCTACAACTCCCTTAATAAGTGGGTTATATCCGAAAGCCTGTCCTAAGTCGAACTGTTTCCAGCGAACAGTTACCTGCGGCGATGGCGGAGTGACGGGAATTCCCCCCGGTGTCTGTGCCGGACCGAAGCCAGGGAGTAATCCACCGGGAGGTGGTGCCGGTGTAGCACCTCCTACAGATGGAAGACCGGGTGAGGCTTCTGGACGTATGAGAGACGGAAGGCCGCTGCGAGTCCCTTCTTTGGTGGTGTTTCCCGGACTCAAAATGGCCGGGGGAGCACTCTGCTCGACATCAACGGTGGTATCTTCAGAGCACGTCGGAGAAGCGGGATTTTCCTGGGCCAGCACCCAGGGAGCTAACAAAAGCCCAAAACAGACCAGACAAATGGGAAAAAACTTCACTTTCTATCCCCTCCTTTTTTATTTTATTATAGCACTTTTTAGAGACAAATTCGCTCCTTGTGACTTTACATTACGTAGGCACCCCAGGTGTATGCCAGAGCGTAAACGCAGAGCATGGTTAAGGAGAAGAAGGTCAAAATCCCGTCGAGAATCTCGTTTTCAGAGATCCGGGCAAGAAAGATATAGATGGGAAACATGGTGGTGGTATACCGGGGGCCACTCAAAAGCCAGGTAGCAGAAAAGGAGACAAAGACCAGGGTGAACATGTAGGCCAAATAGGAAAGACGCATTGTTCGCAACGATGCCAGAATCGCGACCATGGATAAGAGTAAAAGACTTAGCTGAGGAACCCAGAGGGCCAGGCGGTCAATGGGTTTCCAGGTCAAGGCCATGGTAAACTGGTTTTGGATGTTTTGAGCAAAAAAACCGAAATCCTGGTGCCAGTGCTCCCGAAGGTAGGTGAGAAATCGGAACCAATCTCCAGTAATCCACTTATTCAGCAAAAGATAGAGGAAAAACCCCAGGGCAATCAGACCCAGCCTGATTGTCAATTTCCAGAAAGTGGCAGCAATTTCCCGATAGTGCCTGTTACGAAGATTCTCGAAGAAATCGGTGCTGATAGCATATTCGATGAGGAGGGGAATGAAAAGGAAAAACCCAAAATTCCGGGTTAACGAAGCCAGTAATCCAAAAAAACCGGCCAGTATCCATCGTTTGTGTCTCATGGCGTAAAAAGCGAGGACGCCCAGGGCAAGAAACAGGCTCTCGGTAAAAACCAGGCTGAGGAAAAAAGTGTAAGGAAAGATCAGTACCCATCTGATACATCGTTTGGCCACCGCAGCGGAGTAGTCGATTTCCACCAGTTTATAGAGGTAAAAGCACGCTACGGTGAGGCTAACCAGTGAGACCAGAAGACCCGAAACGAAATAATCCTGGAACAGGAAGCTGAAAACTCGAATCATGAGGGGATATAAGGGAAAGAAGACGATGAAGAGCCGTTCTTCACCAACATTGGTGTACCAGTTTTGGGCAATCCACAGGTAGTGACTGGAATCCCATTTTTCCCATATGATGCGGAGGGAATAAATGATGCCTGGGCTCTCGTTGTTCCGCAGGATATACCCCAGATATCCCAAGAGAAGAAGCGATAACCGGGTCAATAAAACCGATGTAAAAATGGAGAAAAATAAGTGTCTCCCTTGCCTGGTAGTTGTTTTTATAAAGAGTTTCTCGAAATAGGCTTTGAAACAATTTCTTTTTCGCAGCACTTCTTTTTGAGTGTTTGTCTTTTTATCCTGGAAATGGGGCCAGCGGAATCGAAATGGGAATAGTGTGGTTATGGTTTTGGTCTGTTGCAGAAACGCAACCAGAATCCATAAAAAAGCCAGAGCGAAAACCACAATGGAAACAAATTGCATAAATTGTGCTAACTGATGCACCATGATAATTCCTCTTTCGAGAATCCGTTTCGGTCCACACCATAATGTAAAAGCGCCCAGGCATCATAGCCGATGGAAGCTTCATCCTGGTGAAGTCCTGGGGGGATAGAACCCAGAAGGACCAGGCGGACCGTTATCCCCAGGGTAAAGATCAAGACCAGAAGCCACCTGTTCCGGTTTTTTGATTTCTCAACGTCCACGTTCACAGGTATTTGCCTCTCTTTGATGGAAATGTATCATATTTTCGCACCGGGTGACAATTGGTTCCGGGAAGAGATATAATGGAAGCATGAAAAAGAGTTGGAGAATTTTTCTGATTATCATTCTGGCTCTGGTAGCTTTTTTGGGGGTTCCTGGGGATATCTCATGTATGGATTGCGGGAAACCCTGAATGTAACCATTGAAAACGTGGACCTTTCAAACCTCGAAAATGGGGTATATCGGGGTCAGTACCGTAAAGGAAGATTTGCCTATCAGGTAGAGGTGATGGTGCAGAACCACACCATCGAAACTGTCACCCTCACCCAGGTTTCCAGGATTTCTATCCCGGCAGTCCATGAGGAAATGGTAAAAAGAGTGAAGGACGCCGGTTCTCTTGCGGTAGACACCGTGGCGAGCGCTACGGCTTCGAATAAGGCTATTCTCAAAGCCGTTGAAAATGCCCTCCAAAAGCAGGTTAAATGAAGCGCCGGGTCTGGCTCATGTACTCCTGGTACTCCTCCCCAAAAAGCTCCAGGAGCTTTCGTTCTTCCAGGATCGCTCGGTAAAGGAATCCCAAAAAGGGAAACAAGAACACCACAAGTGAAGAGAGAAGATGGTTAAAGACCAGTGCCGTTCCTCCAAAAGCCAGGATTTCTCCGGTGTAGCTGGGGTGTCGCACGAAGCGATAGATACCCCTGCGGATGAGCTGGTGATTTTCGGTAAGCGCAATATCGGGAGTAAAGTGCTTTCCTAAGGTGAGGATCGAAATGAGCCGGAGCACCACTCCCGCTACCATGAGCATGACTCCAACGTTCTGGGTGATCTGGAAGGTGGCGGTGTTCCGCCAGGTTACTCGGAAATCACGGGGAGCAATGGCCAGGAAAACTCCGGTTACGATGAAAGCGACGATCACAAACTTGCTCCTTCGGTCCACGATATGTTGGGAGCCTTTGTTTTTCGCCAAAAGGACATAGGAATCAAGAACCAGCCATGCGCTCACTACCACCCAGAAAAAAGTTTTCATAATTCGTTTTGCCCCTCCGGTTCAATTTTTTGGACCACGGTATTAAGGAGTTTTCGGGTCAGTTCCATTGCTTCCTGAGCTTCCTCGGGGTCGGTGTAGAAGCGAGAGGGAATACCCCCGGGGAGGCCGTTTGGATAACGGGTGGGAATATAGTACTGGTCGAGTTTTTTAGCTCTTTCCAGGTGAGCAAATTCCGCATCGATGGCGATCGCGGCACTCAGGAGTTCGTCGATGGAATGGGTAAAAAATATTTCTCTTGCGGCCAATCGAAAGTAGAGATAAGCCTTCAGCGCTTTTTCGGCTGATTGCTGGAAATGGAAGAGTGCTAAATAGAAGCGCCCTCTCTGACGGAGTTCTTCAGCGTCCTGAAACTCATCCTGGGCCTGGATAAGCCATCGGAGCGCTTCTTCACGGGGATTCCTTTTCATAGAGCACTTTCCCCGAAGTCACGATTTCCTGTAAAAAGGCACTCTCCGGAAGCATCCTGACAAAATCATCTTCAGAGTAAACGATGAGATCTGCTGCCACGCCTAGGTTACCGTTTCGGTAAATGAAGTCCACCCATTCTTTGCTACTGCGGGAGGAGGGCATAACGATGAGGAGGTCAAGGTCACTCCAGGTATCCACAGTCCCCCGGGCTAAAGACCCAAAGAGAATCACCCTCAGCACTCCCCATCTCCGAAGGGTTCCAAGAAAAGTCTCCAGAGCTTCCTGAAGTTTTTTTTCTCGGTTTTTTTTCCTTTTCAGGATTTCTTCAAGCTTCATGCCGTTAATATAACACGAAAAAGGTCTGGATTCATCTCTCCAGGTCTTTTTTCATGCGCTCGTACTCTTCCTGGTTAATTTCTCCCCGGGCATAACGCCTCTTGAGAATCTCTAAGGGATCCTCGCGGTGGGTTTCCGGAAGGGAATACCGATGACCTCCCACGGCTCGCACGAGCAAATAGATGAACCCCAACAGAAGAATCATCCACAGAATTCCCATCACCATGCCCCCGAAGGGCCAGAATCCCCAGAACGGCCACATGCGGAATCTGTAACCGTAGTAACCACAATAGGCAAAAGCTATCCGGGGAAAGAGAATCAGGGACAGAGCAACTAAAGAAACAATCTTCTTGCCCATTTCCATACCTCCCTTTCTCCCTTAAAACGGTGGGAGGGGGATTGTATTCCCCGTTCAAAACCCTGCATTCATCGTATCGGTTCCTTCAGGATTCCTGTCCCCACATTCCTTCGTTGAACGTTACTTTTAGGGAAATTTGCACAGTCACCTCTATGGAAGTCCTCTTGTCTTTCAATCAAAGAACAAAAGTCCTGGTTCAAAAGATCTTTGTCTCTCAAACGCTTCACATCCATCGCTTATACCCGGGATAACCAGACACAGGAGAAATGACCGTGTGGGTTCGGGGAGAATGAGTTGACCCTCTTTTTGTATACCGGTATAATTCTTGTACCCGGAGGGGTGCCCGAATTGGCAAGGAACCGGTCTTGAAAACCGGCATGCTCGCAAGAGCTGTGCGGGTTCGAGTCCCGCCCCCTCCGCCAGGTTTGGTTAGCCGTGGAGATGTCTTTTGGGAGGCGATGTGGCGATACCGAAAAAGGTTTCTCGGAAAAACTTTCGGAAGAGTCCAGGGAAGATCATGGAATTCATTGATAGGTTAGCACAAGAGCAGACTATGGCTTACTCTGAGCACCACAAAAATGGGATTTATTTCGAAATATTCAAAGAGATGGATTCTCTAAGAGAAAAAGAAGGTTTTTCCTATGTTGTTGGAGAGATGAATACCTACTTGGGATGAAATTCTTAACGAAAGTAACACTTACCAGCCCATCGCCCTTCTTGATAAATACGTAAAGGAGTTTGCCCAGTATACCGGCCATAGCGTTATTTGTTATCTTTCCGCGTTTACCATTGTAAAACCTCAGGCACCTTCGCCGTTCTTTTCCATTGTTGATCAGGATATTCAGGGGTTTATGACTTGTTCCAAAGGAACGAAAAAGGATTGCCTTGATCTCGTTGTCCATTCGCCAGGCGGTGATTACGAAGCGACCAAGAGAATTATTCACTACCTCCGCGAGGTGTATCAACGTATTCGGGCTTTTGTCCCCCATATGGCTATGAGTGGGGCAACGCTTATAGCTTGTGCAGCAGATGAAATCTATATGGGGCCATACTCGAGTTTGGGACCAACCGACTCTCAAGTGTTTATTGGTAGTTATTGGTAGTTTGTTCGTTCCGGTTGGTGCTGTTATTGAGGAGTTTGAGAGGGCTTTTAAGGAAGTTTCTCGAGAACCGGCGAGAGCTATCCTTTGGTGTGAAAGACTGAAGAGTGTGCCTATTGGATTGATAGAATCTCTCCAAGCCATGAAAGATAATTCTCTGTTATATCTTCAGAAACTTTTGGAGAATTATGGTTGTAAGGGCGAAGATACCGAACAAATTAAACGTACTGCTCAGGTTTTGAACACGCATTCCCAACATTCTTCTCATGGTAGAGGTATCTCTTTGAGGCAGGCGCAGGAAGAGCTGAAATTAAAAGTTAAAAATCTCAAAGAGGAGCCGGAATTGGAGGATAAAGTGTTATCGGTTTACCATGCCGGTATCATTCTTTTTCAAAAAAACGCCAGTTTATAAAATCATTGGGAACCACCTCGATCGCCATTACATCATGCAATTTGCTTGATATCACAGTTTATCGATGTCCGGGACCGTCCCGTCGGAAAGTCGGTAGAGCATCTCTCCCGAACGGTGCACCACAAGTACTCCCCGGTCTTCTTTTCCTTCGTAGTCTTCGATATGGATGGTACGGTAGTCCATGTATCCCAGGTTAATAGTCCGGCAAAGTTCTTCGGAAAGACCGGTGGCCAGGATGACTTCAATGCGCGGATACTCTTTTCCCTCTCGATATTTCCCGATACCTTTCACATGCGTAGAGTGAGCCAGGACCCCCCAGGGGTAGTGTCGATACTCTTCCCAGTGAGTTAGGAAGAAATCCCGCACATGGTAGCCGATTTCCCGCAGGTACTTCCCATGGGTGACGGAAATCTCCCGGATGTGAGGGGCGTAGATGATGATTTTTCCGCCGTTTTCCACCACCGGTTCTAATTTGTACATGCATTTCCCACCCACCCAGAGTTCATTGTAAATCTCCGGAGCAATGGAGAGTACGGTATGGAAAGGGCGGTCTTTCCAGACGATATTCACCTGCGCGGATAAATCGGCGGCCCTGGACCAGGCTTCCTGGGGATCACCCAGGAATACCCCGCAGGGTGCTTTCCCCTTCATCACCACTGCCAGCTTCATGCTCGGACGGGGAATGAAACTGGCAGCCCGGTTCAGGATTTCCCGCACCGGAGTCTCTTTGTGGCCAATGATTTTGGGATTGGTGATGAGTGCTGCCAGCCAGTGAAACTGGTCGATGATCTCCGCACCGGAGATACCCGGGAAAAAGTATTTGTACCCTCCCGAAAAGCCCACCACTTCGTGGGGAAAAACCGGCCCCACGATAAGGAGTTCGTCGTAGTCCAGGATGTTGTGGTTGATGGTGACGGGAATTTCCTGGTGCAAAAGTCCCTGAGAGATCGCTTCCACTTCTTCCCGGGGGATGGTGCCAAGGTGAAGAAGCTCTTTGGGGTCATTGTAACGGTGGTTCAGAACTTCGGTTCCCAGGTTTCTCGCTTCCTCATATGTTACTCCCAGGTGGTTTTTGAGCTCTTCGTCACTCATGGGAGGATGGGTTCCCAGGGCAATGATGAAGTGAAGCGCTTTGGCGCGGGGAAGGAGGTTCTCTACGAGCACCCGAAAGATTTCTTTCATAGGAAGGGTGCGGGTCGCGTCGGGAATGATAGTTAAAATCTTTTTTCCGCCTGCTTCGTATTTCGTAACGGCTTCGGCAAGAAACTCCCGGAACTCCTGAGGAGAAAAGGGTTCTGGTCTTCCTCTTTCGAAGAGCATCATTCTTCGCCCTCCCATACGGTGTGGAATGTTCCCGGCCGGTCGATACGTCTATAGGTATGAGCACCGAAGAAATCTCTCTGAGCCTGGAGGAGGTTGGCAGGTAAAGTAGCACTCACCCAGGAGTCGATATAGGTAAGGGCACCGGCCAGAACCGGTACGGGAACGCAAAAAGCACAGGCTTCCTGGATCATTTGTCTTGCCTTTTTGGTGCCTTCCTTTATTTTGGTGGCGAACTCCCGGGCGGCGAAAAGAAGCGGTGGGTTTTCTTCCAGGGCTTTCTGGATAGAACTCAACATCCGAGCTCGCAGGATACACCCTCCTTTCCATATCCGGGCGATTTCTCCCAGATGAAAGGTATAGTGGAATTCTTCCTGAGCTACCTGAAGGAGATGGAAACCCTCGCTGAAAGCCACTACCATGGAGAGAAAAAGTGTTTCCCGAAGCGCGTCTTCTGCCTCGGGAGTGAAGGGAGGCCGGGGGTTCTCCGTGGTTCCCCAGGTTTGAGAGAGAAAAACCCGTTTCTCCTTGAAAGCGGAGAGGCTGCGAGCGATGACTGCCTGGTTGATGGTCGGGGTAGGTACCCCCAGATCAAAGGCTACCTGAGAAGTCCACTTGCCGGTTCCCTTTTGTTCGGCCGCATCCAGGATGAGTTCCAGAAGGGGCTTTCCGGTCTCGGAGTCTTTCACAGCCAGGATTTTCCCGGTGATCTCGATGAGATAGGAAGCGACTTCACTCTCGTTCCATTTCGTAAAGAGACGTTGCATTTCCTCACCTGAAAGCCGGTAGATTTTCCGCAGGATGTCATACACCTCAGCAATGGCCTGCATCAGGGCATACTCGATTCCGTTGTGTACCATTTTCACAAAGTGTCCGCTCCCCCCTGGTCCGAGGTAGGTACAGCAGGGGCCATCTTCTACCTGCGCAGCGGCTTTTTCCAGGATTTCCTGGACGAGCCTGTATCCCTCTTCGTGTCCCCCAGGCATAATGGAGGGTCCGTGAAGGGCTCCGTATTCCCCGCCGCTTATCCCGGTCCCCAGAAAGAGTACCCCCCTCTTTTCCGCTTCCCGAATCCTTCGCTCGGTATCCCGGAAAAACGAATTCCCTCCATCGATGAGCAGGTCTTTAGTTTCCAGAAGGGGGAAGAGCGCTTCCATAAATTCATCCACCGCACTGCCGGCTTTCACCATGAGCATCACCCGGCGGGGCTTGCGCAGGACCGAGATGAATTCCTCCAGGCTATAGGTGGGTACCACCGGTTCACCCCGGAGACGGTTCGCTACGAATTCCCGGGTACGCTCTGCGGTCCGGTTAAAAACTGCCACCCGATAGCCCTTGCGGGCTATGTTGAGGGCTAAATTCTGCCCCATCACCGCCATACCAATAATACCGATATCGCAGTTTCCGTTCATGGGATTCCTCCTTAGGAGTATTATACCCTTACGGTGATTATGGAGAAATGGTACATGGTTTGTTGAGCTATCCACGAGGAAATTCGGTTTTTTTGCAGAATCTCGGCGGAGATGGAATTCTGGTAGCGGTAACGGATCAAAAATTGTGCTACCATAAGTATTGTCTGAAACGCAAAGGATCAGAAAAAGGAATTTGTATCAGAGTTCTTTTGAAGAGTTGTTCCTTGCAGAGGAATTCGCCCCGGTGGGAAATGCGGTGAGCATGTTTTGTGTGTCTGGGTTTTTGACATTGAAAGGTCAGGCGATAACCTCTGAAGAAGCTGCCAGGACCATTCAGGCGTTGTAACGGTTAGGAGTGGGAGGGAAATCTATGCAAGCAAAAATTCAGGCCATATTGCAGAGCCGGGAAATTCTGGGGAAGGAGCCCCGGGTCTATATGCAGGGATACGATATTCCCGAACTTTCCGCCAGGCTTTTTCCGGTGAAAACGCAGAACGGTCTCTACCTTGCGGTTTGGTCCGGAGAGGAGAAAAACGTTTTTGAAAGACCATCCTTGGTGTGGCGGGAAAAAGATGAGGTATGTGCGGTTTATCCATTCAGTTTTTCCAACTATCTCCGCTTAACTCGATTTCTTGCTCACCTCAAACCATCCCCTTTTAACCATCATCCCTCCTTTGGTTGTGGGGATCGGTTGGGGATGGTTTCGGCGGCGCACCTTAAGGCTTTAAAAGAATTTCCGGTTTTTCCGGTCATCGCTCAGCAATCGCCGCGGGAGCTTCAGAAAACCCGTCGGAGTTTTGCGGATGTGCTCCTTGGAGCCGCCTGGGGAATCCTGGAGAGTGGCTATCAGGGAACTTTTGGGGCTGATGCCGATCATATCAAAGATGAGCAAGACCTCCTCGAAGCCCGGGATCTGGGGTACAGCATGTTCACCCTGGATTTGAGTGAAAAGGTGAATTACCGGGCGTTCGCCATGGATGAGCGGGAATTGAGCCGCCGGTATGAGGAAATGAATGCTCAAGAGCAGGAAGTGTTTGGGAGATACCGGGATAAGAAATTCACCCTCTCTTTAGGGGTAGAAGTGGACCTTTCGGAAGAGAAGCTTCTTCCCCTGGTTCTTGCGTACCTTCCAGCGGTTGAGCAGGTGGAGTACTGGTATCATCTTTTGCGTGAGGAACTCTCTTCGTTTGATCTGGAAATTTCTCTGGATGAAGGAGAAAGCATCACCTCTCCGGAAGCCCACTTCTTCATGGCCGAGGAACTCCACCGCCGGGGGATCGATTTCCGAAGCATAGCTCCGCGCTTTCCGGGTGTTTTTGAAAAGGGTATTGATTACATTGGGGACAGAGAGGAATTCAGTCGGGCACTGTGGACGCAGGTAGCGGTAGCGCGGGATATTGGTGGATACCGCCTGAGTCTCCACTCCGGGAGTGATAAATTCAGTATTTATCCTATCTTTTTCCGGGAAACGGGGGGATTGTTCCACCTCAAAACTTCGGGAACGAGCTGGTTACAGGGTGTGGCAGTGGTTGCCGAAAAAAATCCGGAGCTTTTCCTGCGAATCTACCAGGTTGCTTATGATACTTTTGAGGAAAACCTGAAAGCCTATCGTCTCTCGGTGCGGAAAGAGGAGCTTCCGGCCAATATCGGGAAAGTGAAGGAAAGCGATGTACCGAAGCTTCTTCGAGATACCAGAATCCGTCAACTCCTCCACATTTCCTATGGTTCGATACTTGAGGTGGTGGGGGAAGAACTCCGGAGATTTCTCTTTGCCGAAGAAAATACCCATTACCGGAAAGTGTGCGAAAATATAAGAAAACATCTGGTAGTGCTTTTCGGTGAAGAGAGGTGAGCGAAATGTTCTTGGAAGAGCGGGCGCACCAGAATGTGGTGGTTCTCACCCGTATCGGGGTTCTCCTGGCGGTGGGAATAATCTTGCCGGTTATTTTCCATGGCCTGGGAATTCCCGGAAATATGTTTCTGCCCATGCATTTTCCGGCGCTTCTTGCTGGATTTCTCCTTTTCAATCCGGGAAGCGCTTTCCTGGTGGGGTTGATCCTTCCTCTTTTGAATTTCCTCATTTCAGGTATGCCACCCTTCCCGGTGTTCCTTCCCATGATGGTGGAATTGGGAAGCTATGGTGGTTTTGCGGCTCTCTTTATACGTCGATGCAGATTTTCAACCATCTTGGCGCTGGTTCTGAGCCTTGTTTTGGGAAGGGCTGTTTTTCTTCTGGCACAGTGGTTCATTCTGGGGCTTCTTTTCGGGCGGACAGTGTCCCTCCTTTTGACTCTGCAGAGTCTCTTTATAACCGCACTTCCCGGAATTATCATCCAGATTGTCCTTATCCCTATTCTCGTCCGCAGAATCGAGAGAGGTGAAGCACGATGAGTCTGGATCTGGAAGCGATGTTTTCGGTACGGGATAAGGTGTTTCTTTTCACCGGCGGTGGCGGTGTTCTGGCCTCAGGTTTAGCCCGGGCTCTGGGCGCAGGAGGAGCGAAGATTGTTCTTACCGATATCGCCCCTCTTGCGGATCTCGTGGCGGAGTTACGCCGGGAGTGCATGGTCGTAGAGGGTTACCGGATGGATGTTCTTGATCGGGAAAACGTCTCCGAAGTAACCGAAAAGGTGGTGGAGTCGTTTGGAAAGATTGACGCTCTCTTTAACGCTGCAGGGGGAAATATCAGGGAAGCCAGCACTTCTTCTGAAGTCTCCTTTTTCGATCTACCGGTGGAAGCGCTGCAGCGGGTAGTGAATCTCAACCTCTTCGGGGGTGCTATTATTCCTTCTCAGGTAGTGGCGAAATTCATGGTGAAACAGGGAGGAGGAAACATCGTCAATTTTTCTTCCATGTCGGCCCTGCGGCCGCTCACCAGGGTGGTGGGATATTCGGCAGCCAAGGCGGCGGTGAGCAATTTCACCCAGTGGCTGGCGGTGTACATCGCTCGGGAATTCACCCCCCTGGTGCGGGTCAATGCCCTGGCCCCGGGATTTTTTGTCACCAGACAGAACTACCACCTCCTGTATAACGAAGATGGAACCCTCACTCCGCGGGGTGAAGCGGTGCTTGCTCATACCCCTTGCGGGAGGTTTGGGAAGCCGGAAGACCTTTTGAGCACCGTGCTTTGGCTTCTTTCTCCGGCTTCAAGTTTTATCACCGGGGTGGTGGTTCCGGTGGACGGTGGTTTCAGCGCTTTTTCCGGAGTGTAGCCCGTGGCCCGGGAGCTTTTCCTGGCGATTGATATCGGCACTTCTTCCTGCAAGGTCTGTGTTTTTGACCGCAAAGGGCAGGTCCTTTTTTCAACCAAAAGAGAGTACGGAACTTCCTCACCCCATCCCGGCTTTGCCGAGCAGGACCCGGAGGAAATCTACCGGGAAATCAAGGAAGGGGTGAAAGAGGCGGTAACGGCTTTTTCACCCTCTTCTTTTGTGGCCCTGGCTTTCGATACCATGCTCCACAGTTTTCTTCTGGTGGACGAACGAATGCAGCCCCTCTATCCCCTCCTCAACTGGATGGATACCCGGAGCGCCCGGGAAGTAGAAGCCATGCGGGAAGAGTACCACAAGCTGGGATTTTACTCCTCGAATGCCGTGCCGCTTCACACCATTTTTCACTCTCCCCGGGTTATCTGGTTCCGGGAACATATGCCGGAACTGTGGGAAAAAACACATAAAATCCTCTCCATCAAAGACTGGATTTTAGGCCGGTTTACCGGCGTGTATGCCTGTGACCTTTCCACCGCCTCGGCTACCGGTCTTGTGGACGTGAAAAGGAGCACCTGGTCGGAGGAACTCCTTTCCTGGCTTGGGCTTCCCATCACAAAGTTACCGGAGCTCGTTCCACCCGAAAGGACCGAACCGCTCAGAAAGGGCGATTTTGCAGAGTATACCGGGTTACCGGCCGGGGTTCCGGTGGTTTTCGGAGGAGGAGATGGACCCTTTGCCAATCTTGGAGAGGGGGCCTTTCGGAAAAAGGAGATGGTGGTTACCGTAGGTTCCTCTGGAGCGGTGCGGATGTGTGACCGAAAACCCGTCTTTGACCCGCGCAAGCGGAGCTGGTGTTACTATCTGGCCGATGGAATCTGGGTAGGCGGTGGGGCCATCAATAACGGGGGGATCGTCTATTCCTGGATTCGAGATCTCCTCGGGGAACGAAAAGACTTTTCTCTGAAGCTCTACCGGGAACGCCCTCTTTTTCTTCCCTTTTTGACCGGTGAACGTAGCCCCAACTGGAATCCTTATGCGCGCGGAATCCTCTTTGGGCTTTCCTATTTTCATACCCCCGAAGCGCTCATCCAGTCGGCTCTGGAAGGGGTTGCTTTCCGGGTGCGCTCCATCTATGAGATGCTCCGGGAGGTGATGGATGACCCCCGCCGGGTGATTGTTAGCGGTGGTTTTGCGACCACCGAACACGGAAAAAGGATACTCTGCGATGTCCTGGGGGTACCGGTAGAGGTCAGCCACTATCCTTCGGCATCGGCCAAGGGGGCTTTTCTGCTCACCCTCAAGGTTCTTGGAGAGGTAAAACACCTTGAAGACCTTCCTTCCTCCTTTTTCCCAGAAAATCCCTTCCTTGAACCCATTGAGGAACACAAAGCTTTTTATGAAAAGCTCTACCGGCTTTACGAGAAGATATACACTCAAAACGCCAGTCTTTTTAAAGAGTTCGTCGAGCTGGGGCTGAGTTAAAGTTAGTGTAAATTTATTGTAGGGGTTCCAACCTGAAAAAACCAACCTCACCATCCAGAGTATGGTAGAAATCTATTTGGAAAGACCACCAAAACACTCTGGAGGTGAGGTTCAATGGATATGGTACAGCAAATTCTCAAAGGGTTCCAGAGGATTCTGGAATTCTCCCTCCACTTTTTAGAGAAGGGGATGGATTTCCAGGAGTTCGAGGAGAGACTCTGGGAGACCATGAACAGTGTGGGCAAAGATATCCTGAGGGTTGTCCTTGAAGCTAAAGATGAGGAGATCCACCGGGAGAGAGATAGAAACGCCTTCCAGGTGGTCCGAAGAAGTGACCAGAGGACCATCCTCACCCTCTTTGGGGATGTCACCTACAGGAGGACCTACTACCGAAAGAAGAACACCCGGGAGTACCGGTACCTCCTCGATGACCAGATTGGTTTCGGGAAGAAGAAAAGGATTGACCCCCTCCTGGAAGCCCTGGTTCTTGAGCGGGCCACAGAGCTCTCCTACCATAAAGCGGGAAGGAACGTCCTTCCCCAAAATCAGGAATGCACCCCAGGGCTGAGGTAGTGAAGCGGCTGGTCCATAATTTGAGGAAAGATGAGGAGAAGGAAGGAAAGATTTCGAAGAAGAGGCAGAAACCAGCAAAGAAGAAGCTCCCCTACCTCTTCATCGAGGCCGCTTGATGCATGTTCCCCTCCAGGAGAAGAGGAGAGGAGGAAAAGGAAGAAAGAAGAAATCCAGAATCCTTGCCAAATTGGTCTACGTCCATGAGGGGAAGGAAGTCTCAAGCTCAGGGAGAGTAGAGCTCAAGAATCCCCACTACTTTGCTCGCCGCTATGAGGACACCGAAGAGCTCTTCCTCGAGGTCCTCGAGTACCTGGAGGAGAATTATGACCTCGACGCTGTGGAAGCCATCTTCCTCTGTGGTGATGGTGCCCCCTGGATCAAGAAAGGACTGGAGATCATTCCCCAATCCATCTTCATCCTGGACCGCTTCCACCTGGCACAGAGAATCCAGGGAGCATGCCCTGAACCTCATAAAAGAGGGGAACTCTGGAAAGCTATCGAGGAGGGTTCCTGGGAGGAAGTAGAAGCCTTGCTCCTCAAGGCCCTCTCCCGGGGTAAGAATTCCAGAGACCAAAGAGGCCTTGAAAACCTCTACATCTACCTCTCCCGTAACTGGGAGGGAATCCAGAATGCCAGGCACTATAGAGAGCTGGAATTGCGAATCAGTGCCGAAGCTCATGGCAGCCTATCCTTTCAGCTCGACTCTCCCATCGTCCCATGGGCTGGGGGAGGAAAGGGGTAGACCGTATGAGCTACCTCCGAGCTTTGAAGTTCAACAGGTGCTCAGTGCGGCACTACTTCCTGAGAACCCAAAGGCAGAAATTTCCTCCCTTCACCCTTTCCCCTGAAACCATCAAGAAAGAGAAGGAGAGGGGGAAAGAGGTGTTCCGGGAAATCTATAACAACATCCCGGTGATGCGAGAACCGGTGAGTGCTCTGCGTATGACTCTCAAGGCCTTGACACAAAGTATGTCCTGGGTTCCTGTGGTATGAAAGACCATAGAAAGACTGTAATCTGGATGAGTGAGGGAAAGGAAGGTAGATCAGGAAATGAAACCATGGAGAGGGTTTTCAAAAATATCCCTACAATAAGTTGACGCTATCAATCGAATCGTCGCTCTTTCAAGTACGGTTCTTATATGATAGTTGAAGGTCTGGATACACGTTTTCCGGAATGGCATACATTTTCATCTCAGAACGTCGGAAGGGAGGGTTGAGGTGATCACGGTTTCCATTGTTATTCCGGTGTTCAATCGGGTTGAGTTTACCAGGCAATGTCTTTCCTCTCTTTATCGCTGGAGTTTTTGGGAGGGTGTGGAGTTTGAAGTCATCGTTGTGGACAACGGTTCGAAAGATGCAACCGGAGAGTACCTTGAAGAGGCCCAGCACCGGTATCCCAATCTGCGAGTTTTACGAAACCAGGAAAATCAGGGTTTTGCGAGAGCCTGTAACCGGGGTGTTCAAGGGAGTTCGGGGAAGTATATCCTGTTTCTCAACAACGATACTGAAGTGTGGCCAGGCTGGCTTGCTCCGCTGGTGCGCGTTCTGGAAAGGGATGAGCGGGTTGCAGCGGTGGGGAGTAAACTTCTTTTCCCTGACGGAACCATTCAACATGCAGGGGTGGTGGTCATAAACCACAAGCAAATTAAAGACCCCCTCTGGTGTTGTCACATTTACCGTCAGAAGCCTTCTTCGCTTCCGGAGGCCAATGAGCGTCGGGTGTATCAGGCGGTGACGGCGGCGTGTATGCTGGTGAGAAGAAGCGCTTTTGAGGCTGTAGGAGGATTTGATGAAGGATACTGGAATGGGTATGAGGATGTGGATCTGTGCTTCAAGTTTGGGGAACGAAGATGGCTTGTGGTATATGAGCCGGAGAGTGTGCTGATTCATTATGAGTCCCAGAGTGGCCTCGAAAGATTCAAAAGGGTGAAAAATAACGTTGAAAGACTTCATACAAAATGGCTTGGAAAGGTTTCGCCGGACCTGGTCGTCGAGGAAGATGGAAGAATTCTTGCGTCTTCAAATTACATTCGAAGATACGTATTTCTCGAAAAGCCTTTCACCTCCCTCATCATCCTCACCCGCAATAACCTAAAGTACACAAAGCTCTGTCTTGAGAGCATCAGGAGATGCACCCCCGAACCCTATGAGATCATCGTGGTGGATAACGGGTCAACCGATGGGAC
>Ga0272448_1000235_pt1 | contig 85835 bp, 75 predicted proteins | sample YNPCB0191_FD_202220 | JGI IMG/M metagenome (GOLD analysis project Ga0272448, IMG submission 202220) | Hot spring sediment microbial communities from Yellowstone National Park, WY, United States - YNP-CB-019-1 | ecosystem: Environmental > Aquatic > Thermal springs > Hot (42-90C) > Sediment...
TTATAAAGATTAAAAAGGAGTTTAATTGGTGGATTTGACAACGATTTCAAAAATACTTGACAAAAATAAAAAATAAGGTATTATATAATTGAGAGGATAAATATAATGGCAAATATAAAAACGATTGCAAAACTTGTTGGTGTCTCTCCTTCAACAGTAAGCAGGGTTCTATCAGGAAAAAATAAGAGAAGAAATTCAAAAGCAGAGAAAATAATTGAAATAGCAGAGAAACTTGGATACAAAAAAAATTTACTTGCAAAAAGCATAAGGACAGGTAAGAGTTATACAATTGGAGTTATAATAAGTGATATTTCATTTTCTTTCTATCCTGAAATAATAAAGGGGATTGAAGATACATTACTTGAAAGAAATTATGCATTGATATTGAAAAATTCACTTGAAGATAGTGAAAGAGAAAAAAATGCAATTCATAATCTTGTTGAGAGACAGGTTGAAGGTATAATAATTTCTCCAATAACAGAGGATGTAAATGAAGAATATTTCTGGGAATTAAAGGAGAAAAAAATTCCTTTTGTAGTTATTGACAGATATTATCCATTTGTAAATTGTGATTTTGTTGGAGTTGATGATAGACATGGTGGATATATAGCAACTAAATATTTAATTGAACTCGGACATAAAAATATTGGAATGGTATCAGGACCATTGAAAACATATACAGGGAAGGAGAGATTTGAGGGTTATAAAGATGCACTCTTAGAATTCGGAATAAAATTTAATCAGGAATATTTAGTAGAGGGAATATATGGAAATTATGAAGAAGTTTTAAAAGTAGGGAAAGAAAAGACAGAGGAGTTATTAAAAATAGCACCTGAAATAACAGCAATTTTTTATGGAACGGATATTCTTGCAATTGGTGGACTTGAATATTTAAAAGAAAAGGGTATAAAAGTCCCGGATGATATTTCAATAATTGGTTTTGCAGACCTTGTTGAATCAAAATTATGTGAACCAAAATTGACAACAGTGAGACAGCCAAAATATGAGATAGGAAAAATTTCTGCAGAATTGATATTGAAAAAAATAGAAAATAAGGAAAATTTGAATAATGATAAAAAAGAGAAAATATTTTTGAAAACTGAACTTGTTATAAGGAATTCTACTGCAAAACTTAAAAAAAGTAAAAAAGAAGTATATTTGATTAAAAAGGAGGTGTGAAATGAGAAGGAAAGGGTTTACATTGATAGAATTGCTTGTAGTTGTTGCTATAATTGCTATTCTTGCTGCTATGCTTTTACCTGCATTGAGTAAGGCAAGGGAAAAGGCAAGAAGGTCAGTATGTATGAGTAATATGAGGCAGATTTTTCTTGCTTTAAGAATGTATGCAGAAGATTATGAGGGTTTCTTGCCTGATTCAGGAGGTTCTTCCGATACTTATGGTGGTGTTGCAAAGTATGCAAGGGCCTGTTTTAATAAACTTCTTGGTATTCCCGGATATGGTGGAGGTGTCTATATAAAGGATTTGAAAGGTTTTTTTATGTCCGAGTCAGAGAAAGGATATACCTGCAACAGGAATTGTGACTATAGGTGGTGTTAAATATAAATATATAAGCACTACTCTTACAATTGGGCAGACACCATATATTTCAAATCAATGTTCCTATGCCTATGCAATTGCAGGTGCTGATACAAGAACACCATTTCAGATAGGAGCACTTGGAAGTGGAGGTTTTGCAATAACAACAGGTATAACAACTTTTGAAAAATGTGCGGTACTTCTTGAAAAACAGGTTTATGAAAAACTTGATACAGGTGGTTCATTTTCAAGACAGCCATTATGGGAAATTGAGGATAGAAATGGAAATGGAATATCAGATGGATGGGAATTAACAATTGATAATAATCATGGACTTGATGGAATAAATGTTGTTTTTGGTTCAGGAGAAGCAAGATGGCTACAAGCGAAAAAGCAGGGAAATTACTTTATTATTGATTATAACCAGTTTCCAAATAGAAAAGCATATTATGGTTCAAATCCTGTTATACCAATAGCAAATCCGTAAAAGGAGGTGTGAAATGAAAAGGAAAGGGTTTACATTGATAGAATTGCTTGTAGTTGTTGCTATAATTGCTATTCTTGCTGCGATGCTTTTACCTGTTTTAACAAAGGCAAGGGAAAATGCGAGAAGAGCAGTATGTATGAATAATTTAAAACAGATAGGAGTTCTAATTTTTATGTATGCAAATGATTATGATAACTGGCTTCCTCCTACCTCTGATTATGATGTAGTTCATTACTCACTTATAGGGAATTATGATAACATTTCAGGAAATATAATTCCAAAGGGTTTTGGTATTTTAGGTCCAGGGATGGAGGATATTCCAGGAACAACTTTTTCAAACCCTCATCCATATACAAAAAATTACCAGTTATTTTATTGTCCGAATGCAACATATACATGGAATGCAGGAAGAACAAATTTTTTAAATAAATGGAAATGGAATCAGGTTGGTTATATTTATTCAGGTAATATAAGAGTTGGAAATTCACAGGGACCATTAAGAACATCAGCAGTTTTTCCATTAGATGGGAATGGATTTGCAAATATTTATAAACTTGATAGATTTATTCCTGAGGTTTCAAATAATCCAAATAAATTTCCATCAGATGCTCCTATATGCTGGGATATAGTTGCTGGTTACGTATATGGTGGAGGAGAGCCGGGTTATAATGCAAATATCTGGTATAATAACCATCCACCAGGAGGATTTCCTGCTGATGGTGGAAATGTTTTAATGGTTGATGGACATGTAGAATGGTATCCGTTTATTTATCCTCAAAGTTCTTCAGGGAAATGTGGATACTGGAGAAATACATACTTTCTTGGTGGATGGGGATACTGGTCAGTTCCATGGAAAAACTTATAAAAGAAAGGAGGAAAATGAAAAGGATATTTTTTGCATTTTTCTTTTTAACTCAAATTCTTCTTTTTTCAGGTGAGAATATAATTTCATCAATAAAAGAAGATATCTGGGATTATGAAAATACAATGGAATTTCCACAGCATGAGTGGAGAAAGGATAATTCAATAAAAGGGCATGATATTCCAACTAAGGAAATTTTAAGTGGTATTTTACATATAAAGCCACCAATTCCACCACACAGCAGTTGGAAAACAGGTTTAACAAATGAAACAAAGAGATATTTCAGGATTGCTTTTAAAGAGCCTGTTGAAGTTGGAACAATTATAGGTAATATAGGTAATTGCGAAGTTAGTTATTTAAAATCAGGGATACCACATCCTGGAGATGTTAATGATGATAATCAATGGGTTAATATTGAGGATGAATTTTCTGATAGAGAATTTCGGGTTGTTGTTTTTCCTCCAAATATAAAGACAACTGCTATAAGATTTAAATTTGTTAAAAATCAGCCATTATTAACTCCTGATAGGTCAGTAATTTCTGGTTTGATAATTTTAAAAGACAGGTTATTCAATCATTCTTTTTCTGCAGGTGTTTTTGTTGAGAATTATCCTAAAGAAAATGCAAGTCAAATAGAATCTTTTGGACCACATCGTTTGATTGATGGTTCTTTGAAGGAATGGAGAAATGATAGAAAGGATAATAAACCAATAAGTCCTGAAAATCCTTCATGGGTAATTTTAAGATGGAATGAAGTTAAGAAAATAGATGGAGTATATCTTGTAAATGTTTTTGGTAAAAAAATAGCGGTTGATATTTATACTGGAAAGAAAGAAGTTAATCCATTACTTGCTCCTCAGTCTAACTGGAAAGAAGTTGAAACATTTAATTTTCCAATTTGGTGGAGGCCTCCTTATACTGATTTTGGAATTAAATTTTCCCAGCAATATGAAACAAATGCAATAAGGATAAGAATTGTTGAACCACTTACAAAAGAAAATCCTGATATAGCATATGTTACAAAGAATGGCGAAAGAAAGGATATAGCAAGAATTGGTGAAGTTATTGTTTTTGAGAATATAAAGGATAAAGAAAAACCAAAGGAAAAAATTACAGCAACTTTAAATCCACCTGTTCAAATAAAATATAATTTGCCAAAAGATGCTTATGTTTCAATTGTTATTAATAAAGATGGGAAAAGAGTTAAAAATTTAATTGCAAATTCAGAAAGAAAAAAAGGTTCTCAAATTGAATTCTGGGATGGAACAGATGAAAATGGGAAAATTGTTTCTCCTGGTGAATATGAGGTCAGTGGAATAATAAGGGATAAAATTAAACTCAATTACCTTTTTTCAATTTACTGGTCTGGAAAAACTCCATGGCTTTTACCTGATGGAACAGGTGGCTGGCTATCAGACCATTGTGCTCCAAGAAGTATAGCAATTGTTAAAGATAAGATTTTTATAGGAGCATTCCTTGCAGAATCTGGAGACACATTAATTGCACTTGATATGAATGGAAATAAATTATGGGGTATAAAATGGCTTGACCTTGCAGGAGCAGCAATTTTAACAACAGATGGGAATAAACTCTATGTTGGAAGTAAGGGAGGATGGTTAGGATACAAGAATTTGCAGATGGTTATTTCAGAAGTTGACCCTGATAGTTATAAATTTCAAAGGATAATTCAGATGCAAAAAGACCCCGGGCTATCTGGAATTGCTGTGAATGAAGGGAAAATTTATGTTTCCTATAATGATTTAAACCAGATTGTCTGTTATGATATTGAAAAACTTAAGGCAAATTCAGGTGAACCAGAAAAAGCAGTTTTAAAAACTTTTAAGGTAGAAAAACCAGGTAGTTTATTTTTTGAAGATGGTTTTTTGTATGCAATAAGCGGAACAAAAGTTTTAGAAATTAATCCTGAAAATGGAGAAATTGATACAATTATAAATTCTGGATTAGATGACCCTAAAGAGATTTTTGTAAATAAAGGAACAGAAGAAATTTTTGTAAGTGATGGAGACAAAAGTCAATGCATTAAAGTTTATTCAAAAGGAGGAAAGTTTTTAAGATATATAGGTAAGCCAGGTGGAAGAAAAGTTGGAAAATATAATCCTGAAAATATGAGTAATCCAAAAGGTATAGTGGTTGATAAAAATGGAAGATTATGGGTTTGTGAAGAAGATATTCAACCAAAAAGGGTCTCTTTATGGGATTCAAAAACAGGGAAATTTATTAAAGAATATCTTGGAGGCCCTGAATATGGAGGAGGTCCTGTTTGGCTTGACCCACTGGATAAAACAAAGGCATATTATAAGGGAATGGAATTTTCTCTTGACTGGGATAAAGGAACTTATAAACTTGAAAGAATATATTATAGATTTGGAGACATAGAGCATGGTCATATCTTCCCTTATTCTCCTGATAGACCTGTTTATTTTGAGGGAAGGAAGTTTATGGTTTATGATTTTGGACTTCATACAGGATACATAATAATAACAGAGGATAATGGAGATTATGTTAAAGTTCTTTCTGCTTTTGGTTCTGGTGAATGGGCAACAGGTAAAAATCAATATGCAAGTCATGCAAAGGAACTGACAGAAATTATAAAAAAATCTGCTAAAGATAAGGATACTGGAAAAGTAAATTTTTCATTTGCAGATGAAAATGGTGATGGAATAATGCAACCAGAAGAAATAAAGATTTATGAGGAACCAAAAACTAACAATCAGGTGGCACTTCTATTTATGTACTGGGGTTCATTATTAAGTGAAAAAAATCTTGGAATAGTTATGAGAGGTGGAGCAGGTGGAGTTTTATGGTATATAACTCCTTCTGGATGGACAAAGGCAAAAGCACCAATTTATGATTTAAGTAAAGCAAAACCAGTTTCAGTTCCATCAGACCCTCCATGTGGACCAAGTGGAATTGTTCTTTCAAAAGGTAATATTATCTTTACAGGCATCCCAATAGCAGGAATAAATCCAAATGGTGAAATTGAATGGACATATCCAAATCCATGGGGAGGAGTTCATGGCTCACATACAGCACCTTCTCCAAAAGATGATAGAGTTATTGGAACATTGAGGGTTATAGGTAAGGGGAATTTGCCTGAAATTGGAGAAATTGTAGCAATAAATGGGAATAAAGGAGAAATTTATCTTTTCAGTGAAGATGGAATTTTTCTTGCAAAACTATTTAAAGACCATCGTATTGCTCCTTCCTGGAGCATATTTAATGAACCTAAAAGGGGAATGGATGTAAGCGAGATAACAATTCAGGAAGAATGTTTTGGTCCAACATTTACACAGACAAAAGATGGTAAATTTTATATAATCTGTGGACATCATCATGCAAGTATTGTTGAAATTGAAGGGCTTGAAAGTATAAAGAGATTTAAAACAAAGATAAAGATAACTCCTAAGGATATAATTGCCTGTGAGGATTATCTTGTTAAAAAGACATTTTATGAAAGAGAAAAAGAAGGAGTTTTAAATATTGCTACAATAAATTATGCCAAAGAAAGTCCTAAGATAGATGGTGATTTAAATGATTGGAAGGATATAGAATTTTATGAAGTTAAAAGAGAAAAAGAAACTATTGGAAAATTCGGGTTTTTATGGGATGAAAATTATTTTTATTTTGCAGGAAATGTAAGAGATGATTCTCCAATGATGAATAAATCACAGGATATGAGAATAATTTTCAAAGGTGGTGATTGTGTTGATTTACAGATGGGACTTTTCAGGTCTCCTGAGAATAACCCACAGGATATAAAGGAAGGAGATATCAGGATTTTAATTACATTAATAGATGAAAAGCCAAAACTGGTTATTTACAGATATAAAGTGCCTAATATTGAAGAAAAAAATAAAGAAATTTTTGCTTCTCCTGTAAGAAGTGTTGTAGTTGATAAAGTAGAAGTTATTGAGAATCCAGATGTTTCAATAAAAAAACTTGGTAATGGATATAATATTGAAGGAAAAATTAAATGGAATGAAATATGGCAGAATTTTAAAATAGAGGAAGGAAACAAAATACCTATTGATTTTGGAGTAATTCTTTCAACTTCAACTGGAGAGGCAGTTTCAGATAGGGTATACTGGTCTAATAAATTTGCGGGAACAGTTTCTGATTTACCAAGTGAAGTTGAAATAAAACCATTATTATGGGGCTGGTGTGAATTTAAAAAATAAAAAGGAGGTGTGAAATGAGAAGGAAAGGCTTCACATTGATAGAATTGCTTGTAGTTGTTGCTATAATTGCTATTCTTGCTGCTATGCTTTTACCTGCATTGAGTAAGGCAAGGGAAAAGGCAAGAAGGGCTTTATGTATGAATAATCTTAAGCAACTTTATCTCGCAATGAGAATGTATGCTGAAGATTATGATGGTTATTTCCCTGATAATAGATGCAATAATAATACCTATGGAGGAAGTAATCCTATATATGCAAGGGCAGCATTAAATAGATTAACAGGTATTCCTGGATATGGTGGAAATGTTAAATATGTTACAAATATGGGGCTTTTTATATGTCCAAGTCAGAGAGGAGATAAAAAAAGCACAGATAATATTTTAAGTGGTTCTTCAATTGGTGCATCTCCGGGTTATTCATTTGAATGTTCATATGCTGTTGTTTTTATGTCTGCATCTGTAGGTAATCCTTTAAGAATAGGACAGCCATCTGGATGGACACCTGATATTGGACCAAATTCTATTCCTTTTGAAAATTGTGCAGTTCTTGTTGATAAACAGGTTGTATCAAAATGTGAGAGTTTCTGGCCAAGATGGCTTGCTTCTGATAGTAATTCAAATGGTATTCCTGATGGACTTGAACTTACAGAGCAAAATAACCATAAGACCGAAGGAGTGAATATTGTTTATGGTTCAGGTGCTGCAAAATGGTCTCCTGCAAAAAGAGTGGGAAATATTTGGGCAATTGATATAAATGATATTCCAAATTTTTACAGCAGTTCAACAAATAGTTGTGTATGGCAACCATAAAAAGGAGGTGAAAAATGGAAAAAAGGGCTGGCTTTACATTGATAGAATTGCTTGTAGTAATTGCTATAATAGCCATTCTTGCAGCAATGCTTTTACCTGCTTTGAATAGAGCAAGGGAAATGGCAAGAATATCAACATGTGCAGCAAATTTAAAACAGATAGGTATTTTATGTGAAATGTATGCCAATGATTATGATGGATATTTGCCTCCCTTTGCTTTAACAGGTGATGGTGCTTATTTAAGAAATTATGCAGATTTGGGTGGAGGGAATTATGCTCCACAGGGTTTTGGAATACTTTATGCCAGAGGATATACAAAAAATATATCAATCTTTTATTGTCCAAATGCTTTTCCTACAGGAGTTTATGGAGGGAAAAATGATAATGCAAACTGGAATACATGGGCACCCAATAGAGGACTTTGTGGTTATGTTTATTATGGAAATCCAAGACAGAATACTCCTTATGGTCCTCCAATGCCTCCAGGGTCTCAGGCCTTTAGACCAAATAATATGATGGTATATGGAACAAAAAAGACACTTGTTTGGATAGGTTCACCTGACAAATGGACTTTTCCATCAGATGCTATTTATTGTTTTGATATAGTTAGACCAATATGGGGTAGTGCACTGAGCACAAGTTGGACAAGTCATCCACCAGGAGGAAGGAAAAATACTCTTGGAGGTAATGTTCTTGCTGTTGATGGACATGTTGAGTGGTATCCTTTTCAATATACTGGAGAGGTTAATTATGGGGGAGGTAAAATGGCTATTGGAAATAACTGGAGAGCGGTAGGATATTCTGACCTCTGCCCTTTTAAAAATTTTAGATAAAACAAAAAAGGAGGAGAGATGAGGAAGGTATTATTTTTTATTATGAGTTTTTTTGTTGTTTTTTCATTTTCTCAGCAGACAAATAATTATGTTTTAAGGGCTGTTCCTGCTCCAGGGAAAGTTTTAATTGATGGTAAACTTGATGACTGGGATTTATCAGGAGAGATTTTAATGTGTTATGACATATCAACTTTACTTGATAAATATTCAGTCAGGGCAGCAGCAATGTATGATAAGGATTATTTTTATTTATCATTCAGATTTAAAGACAGGACTCCACTTATAAATTATATAGACCCAAATATAGAGCCAGGATGTGGATGGAAAGCAGATAGTATAGAATTGAGAATGAAAACAGATATAATATCACACTGGGAAACATGGTATTTTACTGAAAGGAATCAGCCATGTGTCTGGGTTCATTATGGAATGTGGAATAAAAATGACCCTGATTATAGAGATTTACCTGATGCAATAAAGGAAGGAGTGAAAATAGCATTTTTAAAGGAAAAAGATGGATATGTAGAGGAAATAGCAATACCATGGAAATTGATGACAAGAAATGGCAAACCTCTTGTTCCAGGAGAAAAGATAAATCTTGGAATAATGGCAAACTGGGGTGCACCAAGCGGTAAAAATTGGCCTGAACATAGATATGTTGACCTAATAAATAAAGAGCATCCACAAAGGGAATTTTTCTGGTCAAATTCAAATGCCTGGGGAGAGGTAATTTTTGAAGCAAAAGGAAATTTGCCTCCATCTGAATCAATAAAACAACTTTCAGAAGTTGAGAAATATTTAATGACTTTATATTCAACAGAAGGACCTGTAAAAATTGAATATGAAATGCCATTTGATGGATATGCAACTCTTGTTATAGAAACAAAAGATAGGAAGAGAATAAGAAATTTAATAAGTAGTTATCCAAGGAAAAAGGGTAAAAATATTGACTTATGGGATGGTAAAGATGATAATGGAAATCTTGTTAAACCAGGTGAATATATAGTAAGGGGATTATATCATAAAGGTTTTGATATAATTTATCAATTTGCATATGGTAATCCCGGAGACCCACAATGGCTAACAACAGATGATAAAGGAGGATGGCTTTCAAATCATGGTAATCCAATGGGTATATGTTCTGATGAAAAACAGATATATGTTTCTGCACCACTGTCAGAGGGTGCATGTGCAGTTATGGCTATTGATTATAATGGTAAAAAACAATGGGGTATTTCAAATATAAATGGAGGGATGCTTGCGGTTGATGATAAATATCTTTATATGTTATTGGGACCGGGGACAATAGGATGGGGAGGTCCACCTGAAAAAGAGGTAGCAATAAGAAGAATAGATAAAAATACAGGAAGATATGCAACCTGGTCTGATGGAAAGGATATGCATACAATATTTAAAGTTGATGAATATAAAGGAAAGACAAGGGAACCTTTTGGTAAAGTTTATGAAGAAAAAGCATTTGATGCTGACTGGTTAAATAGGGATACAATGGGATTAACATATTTTAAAAATAATCTTTATGCAACTTTATATTTTGAGAATAAAGTAATAGTGGTTGACCCGGTTGAAGGTAAGACAATAAAAGAGATAGATGTGGAAAAGCCATGTGGTATAACAAATGATGGAGAAAATATTTATTTGATAAGTGGAAAAAGAGTTTTAAGTTTGGATGAAAAAGGAAATATAGAAGAACTGGTAAGAACAGGACTTGATGCTCCGGTTGGTATAGCAGTTGATAAAAATGGAAATATATATGTTTCTGACCTTGGAAAGAGTATGTGTGTTAAAGTTTTTAATAAGAGTGGTAAATTGATAAGGACAATAGGTAAAGTTGGAGGAAGAAAAATAGATGGTAAATATGACCCTAATGGTATGTTCCTCCCTTGGTCAATAACAGTAGATAAGAATGATAGATTGTGGGTTATTGAGTCATGGACAAGTCCAAGAAGAATAAGTGTATGGGATATAAAGACAGGTAAATTTTTAAAAGAATTCTGTGGAACAACATATTATGCATCAGCAGGTGCACATATAAACAATTTAGATCCAACCCAGGGATTTGTTTTGAATAATATAGTTGAGATTGACTGGAAAAAAGGTCAGTGGAGAGTAACTGGAACATTGCCAACCTATCCAAGAACAAAAGAAGAATTGCTTAATTATCACGCAGGACATGGATTTAATGGTTATGAAAGAGTAATTAATTATAAAGGAAGAAAACTTTTAATACAGAGTGGAGGATTTGGTTTCGTTATAATGGAACTTTATAAAGATAGTGCAAAACCTCTTTCAGCATGTGGATATGGACTTGCATTTTTTGTTGGAGGCGAAAGAATGCATGATATAGTTTTAAAGAATCTTACAGGTGGAGATATGAAAAAACTTGAAGAACTTAAAAATAGATTTCCAAAAGCATTTAATGGAGGTAATTTATATGACTGGGCTAATGTTTTAAATCAACCGGGTATTAAATGTAATTTTATCTGGGTTGATATGAATGGAGATGGATACCAGCAGGAAAGTGAATTTCAATTTTTCAGCAAGGAAGAAGTAGATGGAGCAAGATTGACAAGTGGATGGCAATTCCCTGTTGACCCGAATACACTTGATGCATATTGTTATGGTGGGAAGGATGGAAACCTTGCAATATGGAAGATACCATGCAAGGGATTTAATAAATATGGAGTACCTATCTATGATTATAAGGATATAAAAATAATTGCATCTGAAAAACCCATATATTTTGGTGATTCTTTTGGCTGGGCTGATAATAAAGGGAATATTCTTGTTGGTCAGCATCCATTGATGATGTTTTCTCCTGATGGTAAACTTTTATGGATATATCCAAACCCATGGCCAGGTGTTCATGGTTCTCATACAGCCCCTCAATCAAAACTTGGTAGAATAATAGGTCCATTATATGTTCTTGGTTCAGCAGATTTAGAAGGAGTTGGAGAAATTTTCTGTTTAAGTGGAAATCTTGGAGAAAGATATTTGATGACAACTGATGGATTATTTATAGGTAATTTATTTAAAGATTGTAGAGCAGCACCTGATTCATTACCGGATAAACCAGAAAGAGGGATGATTATAAATGATTGCACAGCAGGTGGAGAGCCATTTGGAGGTGGATTTTTCAAAAATCCATTGGATGGGAAGATATACCTTGAGGGACCTGTTGGAAGTTGCAGGGAAGCATCTTTAGTTGCTGAAATAAAGGGAGTAGAGAATATTAAAAGATTTCCTGATATAAAAATTACATTTACAGAAGCACAATATAATGAGGCAGTTAAGTTGATAGAAAAGAAGGCAGAAGAAGAGAAAAAGGAAATAAAAATAAGTAAAGCGAATAAACCTTTTGGTTTTAACTGGCAAAAAGGATATTTTTCTGAATTCAGATTTGATGCAAAACATTCAGCAAGAGCAACCTGGACATACGATGATAAAAATCTATATGTTGCATTTGATGTAGTTGATGATACACCAATGATAAATAATGGAACTGACTGGATGACATTATTTAAAACAGGAGATGCTGTTGAATTTGATTTAAGAACAAAACCCGATGATGATAGTAAAAATGTTATACAGGGAGATATAAGAATACTTATAAGTGTATTTGGAGAAAAACCAATAGCAGTTCTTTATAATTATAAGGTTCCAGGGATAGAAAAGCCAGTTGAATTTAAAATGACAGGAAAAACAGTTGTTGATGTGGTTAAAATTATAGAGAGTGCAAAAATAAATTTAACAAAAAGAGCAGATGGATATAGGATAGAATTTTCAATTCCTCTTTCAGAAATAAACTTTGCTCCAGAAAAAGGAAAAAGATATAAAGGTGATTTTGGAGTTGTTTATTCTGATAAAACAGGAAAGATAAATGAATTAAGAATGTACTGGTGTGACCCAACAGGAAGTATGGTAAATGATATAGGTCTTGAAGCAGGAATACAGCCAAGATTCTGGGGAAATTTTATAGTGGAGTAAATCTATGAAAAAATTTTTTGTGTTTCTGTGTTTTTTGATTTTAACAACCTCTTTATGTTCAGAAGATATAGGAGATGGAAGATGGCAGGGTTATGAGTATCCTTTATATAAAGGAAAAGAAAAAGTTAAAACAAATTATCTTATTCTTGATACAGGTGGTTCAGGAGGAGGATTCGGTCAGGGAGATGTCCACAGTCACCTGAATGATATTTATTTCTGGGATGAAAATACAGGAGTTAGTTGTGGATATGGAGGAGTATTTAGAACAGATGATGGTGGATTTACATGGAAAAGATTAAGAGAAAAGGGTAGTTGGTATTATATAGGTATGACAGGAAAAGATGAGATATGGTTACTTGAAGGATTTCACGGTCAGCCAAGAGCAAATCTCTATTTAAGTAAAGATGGAGGGAAAACATGGGAAAAGATTTTATCAGAGGAAAAACTTCATGGATGGGCTGATTTGTTTTGTTCAGGAGATATAATATGGGTAATAGGTGGAGATTTTTCTTCTTTTTACAGCAATGATAGAGGGAAAACATGGAAAGAAATAGGATTCTGGGGTTCACATAAAATTTCAATACCAGGAGATTATATGAGTTCAAATGATGGTGGATATACAGTTTATATACTTTGTGACCATAGAAGCAAGGAAACCCAAAAACCATATCTTAAAAAGAGTAAGGATGGAGGGAATACATGGGAAAATATTGAACTTCCAGAAGAATTTAACAATATGAAAAGTGCCCATAGATGGGCATTATTTTTTGTTGATAGTATGAAGGGATGGATAGGTCTTTCAGAAGGGAATATTGCATATACTGAAGATGGAGGAAAAACATGGGAATTGAGAAAAATTGAAGGATGTAATCAGGATGTTGTTGCTTTATGGTTTGATAAAATTGGAAGGGGATTTGCTGCTGTTGGTAACTGGGATATTCATCACTTAAAAGATGCTCTTTATATGACAGATGATGGTGGTAAGACATGGAGAAGTGTTTTAAGCGGTCAGAAACAGATAAATTCAATATTTGGATTTGGTCCTGATAAAATATGGGCTTGTGGAACTCAACCATCACTTATTCCAAATGACCTTATAGTTATTTTAAAGATTGTAAATGAAAAATGAAAAAAATTTGTTTTTTACTTTTATCTTTATTATGCGTTTTTTTGTTTTCTGAAGAAAAAGGGGTGAAATTTTTTTATAAGTTGCCCTATGAGAAGGGGAAAAAGGAATATTTTAGAGTTACAATTGCAATTGTTGATAAAGAAAATCCTTCCTGGATAATAAGCCAGCCAGTTGCAGGGAAACTGGTTGAAGTTAATGATGAGAATAAGGGAGAGTTTTTTGATATATGGGATGGACTTGATGATAATTTTATGCCTGTTCCTCCTGGAAAATATAAAATTAAAGGAATATATATGCCTGCTAAGGAGTGGAAGATACCCGGGACTGATAAATATGAATATCACACATTGATTCCCAGATATGTTGGAGGAGTTGGCGATAGTTTCTCTCCTAAAAAAAATGAAGATGAAAAATTTCCTTGGATACATGGTGCGGGTTTTGGTTATTTTAATTCTATTTATATTTCACAAGATGGAATTGCTTCTCTCTATCATAATTATATTGAGAATGCAACAAATCCCTTCTTACTTGATTTAAATAGAGAGATCGGTTATGAACAGATAATAAAAAGTTTTGGTTCATGGGGTGCAGCAGGTGGATGGGCTACTGCAACTGATGGAGAGATTGTATGGTGTGTATGTGATAATGGAGGGATTCAATTTGTTTATAGAGCAGACGGGAAAAAATTTGGAAATGGTAAGGCAAGGTATAGAAATGATGTATATATTCCAAAAGGTGATGTTTATGATATTGCATGTTATAAGGATGAGAAAAAAAATATAAGATACCTTTATCTATCAGTTGAATTTAATCCTCCTAAAAAATTTTATTACAATCATAACTATAATAAAAACGCTACAGAAGGAAATTATTTATTAATAATTGATGGAGAAAAGGCAGATGAAATAGCAAAGATTGATATTCTTCATCCAAGAGAGATTAAATATTACAATGGAAAAATTTATTGTATGCATGTAAATGAAAAAGAAAATATGGAGATTTGTTCAATAGAATTAAAAGATGGTATTCCAGAAGGTAAATGGAATAAGTTTTTTGAAATAAAAGATATAAAAAATCCATCAAGTTTTGCAGTTGATGAGAAAGAAAATTTTTATATATGTGATATTGAGGCAAATAATGTTTATAAACTTTCATCTGGTGGAAAAATTTTGAAAAAATTTGGGAAAGATGAAAAACAAAAAGATGGAATATATGACCATTATATTTTCATGTCTCCTTCAAAGTTATTTCTCTGGAAAGATAAAAATGGAAAAGAAAGATTAGTTGTTATTGAAAAAGATGGGCCCTATAGAATAAGTGAATGGGATATAAATGGAAATCTGATAAGGGAATGGTTTTCTCCTCAATTTTCTGCTGATATTGGATATTGTGCTGACCCTGAGGAACCTGAATATATTTACTGCACTGTCTCTGAACCTTATAATGGATATGGACTTGTAAGATATAAAATAGATTATGAAACAGGGAAATGGAATGTTGATGCCTTCTGGCCAAATATATGTAATTACTACAATGAATTTCCTGGTGGAAATTTTAGACCGAAGATAATTCACTACAATAAAAATACATATCTCTGTTTTTCAAGAGTTGTTCATAATAGATACGGGATTATAATTTACAGAAAAGATGGAAATAAATGGATTCCTTCTGCAGGATTAATTTCAAAAGGGACTGAAAATAAAAATGACCCATTGAAGGAAAGGTGGTTTAAAGAATTTTACTGGTGGAGTGATAAAAATGGTAATGGAAAACTTGAGGAAGAAGAATATATAAATAATCCTGCAAAATTACCTTCATTTCTTCATTACTGGGGAGAAACTTTCCTTGACGATTTGACATTGACCTGGTTTACAGAAGATGAAATTTGGGCAATTAAACCGAGAGAATTTGATAAATTTGGAAATCCTGTTTATAATGGTGATGACTGGAAAAAAATAATAGAAGACACTGTATTAAAGGCAAGAAAAAAAGGAAACCCACCTTTACTTTTTGGTGGCAATGAATTATCAGATAAATTTCCCGGTGACTGGCAATCAGTTGATGGTTCATTTGAGGAAGGTTTTTATGTAAATGCAAGAGGAGGGAAAAGTTTTTCTGCAAATATAGGAACTCAATATAAAATTTCATATTATCAACCGGATGGAAAAGGAAATTATGTTTTAAAGTGGAGGGTTGGAAGATGTGTTTTTGCAACTGGCAGAAAAATTGCAAAATTAGGAGAAATTTATGGAACCATCTTTATAACAAAACCTGTTTATGGACTTTTAGGAGTTCATGATTCATGTGCTGGTTTATACCATGTTTTTACAAGTGAAGGGCTTTATGTGGATACTTTATTTGTTGATAGTTTTAAATATGGTTTAAATGGAGGGGTCTATTTCCTTGGAGGAGAGAATTTTTCAGGATATCATTACCTTAATAAGAAAAATGGAAAAGTTTATGTTGCAATGACTACAAATCAGCCATGTAAAATTTTTGAAATAGAAAACTGGAAGGAAGGAATAATAAAACCTCTTGAAATTGTAAATGATGAAATTGAAATAAGCGCTCCACAGATTTCTTCTCCACCAGAAATGGCCTTAGAATTGAGAAAGGAATCAGGAAATTTTAAAATAGTTCAATTTTATCCCTCAAATCCCTCTTTTGATTTTTCAATGTCTGGATGGGAAGGAGGAACGAAGATTTTGTTTAAAGGAGATGAAAAAAATTATGTTGAAATTATTCCAAGATATAATAAAGAAAATATTTTTTTAAGAATCCATACAAGATTTTCAAAAAAATTTGAGTTAAAAGATATAAATCCAGTTGAAAGAATTTTTACACATGATAGACAGGCAGATACAGTAAGTTTTTATTTTCAATCAGACCCTGAAGCAAAAGGTAAAAATCCAGATGGAAGAGAAGGAGATGTAAGAATTATTTTTGGAGTATTTAGAGAAAATAATAAAGTAAGACCTGTTGCAGTTGGAGTTTATCCTAAATATTATGGAAAAGAAAATGCAAATCCAGTTTCATACATTTCTCCGGTCGGCAAGGTAAATTTTGAACATGTAGGAGAATTAAAGAATGTAGAAATGAAATATAAGATTGATGATGATGGAAATGGATTTATTATTCTGGCAAGAATACCTGTTGATGTTTTTAAAGATTCATTACCACCTGCAAAGAAAAGTAAACTGGAAAAATTTGGTTCTGAAATTAAAACCCTTGTAAATTTTGAAGCAACCTTTGGAGGTCATACAAAATTCTGGTGGGCAAATTCTGATGGTTCTGCGAGTATTGAAACATATGATGAACCTTCAGAAGCAAGATTTTATCCGGGCTCATGGACAATTGCTGAATTTATAAATATTTCACCACTTGTTATTAGAACATGGAATATTATCGGACCATTTGGGTTTTCAGGACTTGATAAAATTCCAGAACCTGAGAGTTATCAATCAAGAAGACAGATATGCTATACATTTTCAAATACAAAATATCCTCCTGAAGAAAAAATTGACCTTTCTGCTACATATAAGGGAGAGATTACAAATACAAGAAGAGGACAAAAAGAAATTAAATGGTTAAATGTTGAACTTGAAGATAAAATTATTGATTTTAATAAGTTAATACCAAATGCTGAAAGGGAAAACGAAAGTGTTTATTATTGCCTCACATATATTTATTCTCCAAAAGAGACATATTTAAAATTTATAATTGAGGATGGATATGGCCATCACGGAATAAGAGGATATCTTAATGATGAAAAATTACCTGTTAAAAAGGGAACAGAAAATCCTTATGAATTGAAATATAGAATAGATACAGATAATCCTTTCAGAATAAATAAGGGATTGAATAGATTACTTTTAAGATACGACCATATATGGGGAGAAAAAAAATTATGTGTAAAAATTGATGGAAATGAGGAGGACTTATGGGAATTAAAAATTTCTGCTTTTCCAATGGAGCAATAATATTTTTATCTCTCTTTTTCCTGACAATATCTCTTGGTATGGAAGTTAATTTAAATTTACCGTACAAAAAAGATACTTCTCCTCCAGCAAAACCACATATATTTTTTTATTCCAGGGATTCAGATGATTTAATCTTCAAGGAGAAAAATGATATAAGAATATATTGTAAATGTGGTTATCGTTCAGTTTCTCTTGACTGGACACTTTCAAAAAATCTTATTAAAAAGCCATTCATTCAGGGCAAAGGTAAATCACTTTTTGCAAATACATTTTTAATTGAGATTCCAGCAGAAAAATTGAAGCCGGGTTTTTATGATTTAAAAGTTTATATAGATGTAGGAGAAGAAAAGAAAGAAGAAGGAGTTTGCACATTTGGTTATGAGATTGAAAAAATAAATTATTTTTTGACAAAAGAAAATGATTTTGAAAAATTCTGGAAAGATGCTTTGAATGAAATCAATAAAATACCTTTAAGTCCGCAGGAAGTATTTATAAAAAAAATGAGTGATAAAGAGATAGATGAATACAATACAAAATATGCCTGCCTTCCTCCAAGATATGACCCTGAAGGGATAAAATATAATGAAGTTGAGGTTTATAAAGTAAGTTTTCAGAGTTTGGATAATTTAAGAGTTTATGGTTATCTTGCAAAACCTATAGGTAAAGGACCTTTTCCAGGAATGCTTGTTTTACCAGGTGCTGGATACAGACCAGAGCCAATGCCGGTTGAGCATGCAAGACATGGTTTTGTTGCTCTTGATATACAGGTTCATAATCAAGATGTTGACCTTCCTAAATATGAAGTTCCTGAATGGGAAAAAGTAAAGGCAGATTTTAATAACCCGAAAACAAATAATTTTTACAGAATATACTTAAATTGTGTTCAGGCGCTTAATTACCTTTATTCAAGAGAAGATGTTGATAAAGATAAAATAGTTGCTGTTGGAGGAAGTCAGGGAGGTCGTCTATCAGTTGTTATTGCAGGTCTTGATAAAAGGATAAAGGCAATTGTTCCTGCAATTCCTCATGGAGCAAATTTGCCATATATTAAACTTATCAATTATGCAAATTCAAAAAATATTGATGGAATGGATGAAGCACTTTTTGAATATAAAAGAAGTGAAGAAGATAAATTTAATTCATATTTTGACCCTATGAATTTTGCTCCTATGATTAAATGTCCAGTTTTAATGAATACAAGTTTAATTGATAGTGTTTCTCCACCTTCCTGCACATATGCAATTTATAAATTTCTTGGAACAAAAAATAAAGAGATAATTTTCTTACCAAATCTTGGGCATGACTGGTCACCAGAATTTGATAGATATGCATGGAAATTCCTTGAGAAAGTTTTAAAAAACACAGGAAAATGAAAAAAGTCCTTTTGTTTTTCTTTTTACAATTTTGTATTTTCGCAGAAATAAAAATAATTCCAACTAAAAACTATTTCTGGACAGATGAAGATGTAGTTTTTAAAGTTTATAATTATGAAAAGGATGAAATTTTATACAGGGTAAAAGTAATTAATGAGGATGGATGGGGAAAAGTTGAAGAAGGGAAAGTCAAAATAAAAGATAATGAAATCAGGATTAAGCCAATTGATGAAGGAATAAATATTTTTGAATTTCCAGAAAAGGAAGTAAGGATTTTAGCAATTAAGCCACCTGATAAAATAAATATAAAAGAAATAAAAAAAACACTTCCAAATACATGGAAAAAACTTATAAGTGGTAAAGAATATAAAATTCTTGCAATGGGAGATTCTGTCACTCAAACACTTTCCTCTTACGGAGGTTACGAAAAAATTCTTGCAATGTATCTTGAAAGGGCAACAGGAAATAAAAATATAAAAACAATAAATAAGGGTTATCCAGGAAGAAGTGTTGATGCTGCTGTTAGATTTTTTAAAGAGGATGTTATTGAGACAGAACCAGACCTTTCACTTTTAATGTATGGTTTAAATGATGAAGCATGTGGATATTCAATCTGTGCATATATTGAAAGTTATGAATATATAGGGAAAAGGATAAAAAATCAGTTAAATTCAGATATTATTTTTCTCCAGCCAACACCACATATAGAAATTGATTTTGAAAATTTAGAAAATTCAAATCCACCAAATTTCATATTCAGAACAATTGTATTTGCAGATTCAATTAAACAACTTGGACAAAAATTAAATATTCCTGTTGCTGAAACATTTCATTATATCTGGGGTAAAGGAGGTAAATCATTAATTGAATCTGCAAGGAATATGATGGCTTTTTATCCTGTTTCTTATAGATTACCTTTTTCTTCTTTGATTGAAAAAGAAGGAAATGGAGATAAAATTCATCCAAATGTGATTGGACATTTAAAAATGGCAAAAGCAATATATGATTTAATAAATGGAAAGGAAAACATATATCCACTAAAATTTGAAAGGAAGTGTTTCTGGAATGAGAATAAACTTAAAAGTTCTGTTTATGCAATAAATAAGTCAAATAAAGAAATTAAAGGCACACTTTTTGTTTATCCACCTTATTATAAAATGAAAATTGAAGGCAACTTAGAAATTAAATATTCATTAAAACCAGGAGAAAAATTGAATTTTGAAGTTATATGGAAGGAAATTTTAAAGCCCGAGGATTTGCTTGATGAACCATATATAAGATATTTTGAGTCAAACAAACTTTATCTTGTTATTGTTGATTTTTCTGAAAATTTAAGTCATGTTTATACAGTTTCTCTTCCATTTTATCCTGATATTCATTTTGTAAAAGAAAGGATGGAATCTTATGGAGATGTTAATTTGAAAATTTATGTTGATGGTAAATTTGAAAATTATAAATTTAAAATAGATGAAAATAAAGATTCAGGCAGAATAAGGATTATAAAAAAGATAAAAGATGGATTTGCAATTGGAGAACTTGTTTTTGTAAGATATGGGATGTGTTTAAAAGGAGAGGCAAATATAGATGGAAAAATTGAAGAATGGAATGAAAATAAATGGATAAATGTTGGAGAGAAGTTTCAGGTTGGATGGCCTGAATATGTTGATTACAGAAACAATATAGATGAATGTTATACAAACTGGGCTTTTAAAAGTGGTGATAGAGGATTATATATTGCAATAAAAGCAAAAGGTAAAATTACAGGTGATTCATTTACAATATTTTTTGATTCAAGAAATCCTGATGAATTTGGTAAAGTTGGCAGATATTACTGGGCAAATGGAAAAATTGAACAGGGTGGAAAGGTTTATTTATCAAATGGAGAGACAACAAAAAATGAAGTAGAAATGAAAGGTGTATGGAAAGAAGAAGGAGATAGAACTAATATTGAAATTTTTATACCATATAATCTTTTTGAAAAAGAAAAATTCCCTGAAAGTAAAGAACTTGCTATTTCTATATGGTGGAGGCACATCTCAGAAAAAAATAAAATAACAAATATTTACTGGTCAGAAGTTGGTCATCCCTGGAATCCAAGGTGGTATGGAGTTATAAAACTTATTGATAATCCAGTAGAAAAATTGCCTTATATGGTGAGGATGAGATGAAGAAAAATTTTCCATTTAAAGCGTTTCTATGGGGAATTCTCTTTGTTGTATTTATTTCCTATGTTGACCCTGTATTTTTAAATGGATTAACTGCTGATTTTGTTGGTGGATTTGCAATTTTATGCTTATTCTTCATAATAATTTTTTTAAATCCTGTTTTAAATTTAATAAAGAAAAATTTTTCTCTCAGTCAATCTGAAATCTTACTTATTTTTACAATGTGTTTAACCGCCTGTGTTATTCCTTCATGGGGATTGATGGCGAATTTAATACCAATAATAAGTGGATTTAAATATTATGCCTCTCCGGAAAATAGATGGGAAGAGTTTGTAATTCCAAATATAAGAAAATTTCTCATTCCCCAGGATATAAATAAGATAAGAATGTTTTTTGAAGGTGTTCCTAAAAATTATAAATTTCCTTATTCAGAATGGTTTTTACCCCTTTCTTTCTGGTTTATATTTTATATTATTCTCTCATTCTTTTTTATCTGTATAGCAGTTATTTTAAGGAAGCAATGGGTTGAAAAAGAGAAACTTATTTTCCCTGTTGCACTTTTGCCGGTTGAAATCACAAAATATAGAGAGAATGAAAAAATACCATCCCTTTTAAAGAATCAATTTTTCTGGATTGGTTTTTCAATTCCATTTCTCTACTCTATGATTGTTATTTTAAGGTCCTTTTTCCCTTCAATTCCTAATATTATATTATGGAAATCAATTCCTGTATTCAGAAGAACAACAAATATTCTGTTTGTTTTATCATGGCCAATTTTTGGTTTTTCATATTTTGTAAATTTAAATGTTTTATTTTCATTATGGTTTTTACATTTATTATCAAAAATTCAGACAGGTTATCTCAATATAACTGGATATTCTTTGCCAGGACATACAGAATGTTTTGATGGTTCATCAGCAGTAACAACATATCAGGGAGCAGGAGCGGTTATTATATTTTTCATTTTTTTAATCTGGCAGGCAAGAAGACATTTAAAAGATATTTTTAGAAAAGCGGTTTATAATTCAAAGGAAATAGATGATAGTGAAGAAATTTTATCTTATAAAATATGCTTTTTTGGTTTTTTGATTTCTTTTATTTTACTTATATTTTTCTTTTTCCTTATGGGAATGCCTTTTTTTGTTTCAATTGTTTTTCTTTTTTATACTCTTGCTACATTTGTTGCTTTAAATAGATTGATATGTCAGGCAGGCCTTGGATTTGCTCGTTCACAGTGTCCTCCTGAAAGTTTTACTGCCTATATTTTACCACCTGATTTAGTTGGAAGTTCTGGTTATGCAGGTATTGGTATTCAGTATCCATGGGCAGGAGATATAAGAACAACAATTTTAACATCAACCCAGAATTCTTTGAAAATTAAAGAAAATACAGATATTTGTCCAAGATATATTTTTTTATCCATTCTTGTCTCAATAATAATCTCCTATTTTGTTTCTGCATATTCACATTTGACAAATGGATTTAAAATAGGTGCATTGAATAAACATCCATGGTTTTTCCAGTTTTTTCCACAGGTTACAGGTAATTTTATACTTGATAAAATAAAAAATCCTCTCACAAAAGAAATAATTTATTCAAGATATTTATTCACTGGAATTGGAGCAGGGATTATGGCATTTTTAATATTTATGACAACTAAATTTTTATGGTGGCCAATTCATTATATAGGTTATCCTTTTTGTGATAGTTTACCAATAGAGAGGGGATGGTTTTCAATATTTCTTGCATATATTATAAAATTACTTGTTCTTAAATATGGTGGAATTCATATATATAGAAAATTTCAGCCATTTTTTTATGGTATAATAGTAGGAGCGGTTGCTGGATGTGGTGCTGGAATGATTATAGCAGTGGCAACACACAATATAGGCCAGGTAGGTGTATTTTTTGGAATTTAAAAGGGAGAGAAAATGAAACTTGTATTTATTGGTGGAGGTGCTCACAGGCATCTTGGAATTATAAGGGCTATACTTGATGATGAAAAAATATCTTCTGAAATTGAAATCTGTTTGTATGATATTGATAAGGAAAGAGCAAAAGGCATGGCAGAACTTGTAAAAAAAACACCTGAATATAAAAAATCAAATTGTAAAATTTTATGGGATGGAAAACTTGAAGAATTTCTTGAAGGTTCAGATTTTGTCTCAACTGTATTTATGCCTGGAACAAGATTATCTTTTATCCTTGGTAATGAAGTATCCCTTAACCATGGTTTTCTTGGTTCAGATAATATTTCTTTTAATGGTGCTTTCCTTGCTTTAAAAGGGGGTCCTGTAATTCTTGATATAGCAAAAAAGATGGAAAAATACAGCCCTAATGCAATTTTAGCAAATTTTGTCAATCCTGTTCCTGTAATAAGTGCTTTAATAAATAATTATACGAAAATAAAATGTCTTGGTATATGTGCAGGTTACAAAAATCATATGTGGGATTTAAACAGGATAATATTTGGTAAAGATGAAGAGAATCCTGATTTTGATGTGGATGTTTGTGGTGTAAATCATTTTAGTTTTATTTTAAGAGGTAATTATAAAGGAACTGATTTATTTGATATTTTGAATACAAGGATTTATAGGAAAAACTGGAAACCACCTGAATTAAGTCATATATGGTCAGATATAACAAGAAAAGTCATTAAAAAAGGGCTTTATAGAGTTGTTGATATATATAAAAAATTTGGTGTTTTGATATTTTCTACAGAAGGAGATGGAATGAGTCACCTTTTTTATGAAGAGGCACTAAATGAGGCATTGAAAAATAAAAAAAGAAAGAAAAAAAATCAGATAAAAAAAGAAATTAAAATGTGGGAAAAATTAAGGAAAGAGGAAGATGAAAAGTTTTTTTCTTTTGCAAATAAAGAACTTGATGAAAATTTCTGGGAAGATGGATGGAAGAAAACAGGAAATTTGAATTTTAAAAAGGATGAAAACAGTATTTTTGTGAAAGTTATAAAAGGATTAAGTGGCAGGAAAGAAAAAATAGTTGTAAGTCAGTTAAATAAAGAGGCAGTCAAAAAATTTCCTGAAAGATTTGTTCTTGAATATTCTCAGATAATTGAAGGAAGGGATATAAGGCCAGTTGAAAATCTGTTTATTCCAGAAAATATGTATGGCTTAATTTCTTCAATTTCTCTTCATCAGACACTTCTTGCAGATGCAATTTATAAAGAAGACCCTAAAATTTTATACAATGCTTTATTTTCTTATCCTGTAAAGCAAACATCTAAGGAAGCAAAAAAACTCTGGAAAGAACTTCTTGAGATAAATAAAGATGAAATTCCTTCTGTTTTTCAAAATTTAAAATTTTATTTAAGTTGATATTCGGGTAAATGTTATAATAAAAAGAAAAGGGGGAAATATGAGAGATTTGTTGTTTAATTTATGTAGGATAAAAAATGCAAAAACAAAAAGAATATCAAGTTATGATGTAGAAGGAAGAAACAGGGATGCCTGGAGAATAGAACCAGGAGAAACAAAAATAATTTCAGAAATTGATGGACCAGGATGTATAACTCATATATGGGTGACACAGGGAGGACCGTTATTTTTATACAGAGAGGTAATTTTAAAGTTTTACTGGGATGGAGAAGAAAATCCAAGTATCCTTGTTCCTCTTGGTGATTTTTTCTGTCTCGGGCATTCTCTTGTTAACTCTTTCTGCTCACTTCCTTTTACTGCATCAACTTCAAATCCTTATAAATTTGGTGCTGGATGTGCCTTAAACTGTTATCTACCAATGCCATTCAGAAAACATGCAAAAATAGAAATAATAAATGAAGGTGAAGCACCCTATAATCAATATTTTTACATTGACTATGAAATTTATTATGAAAATTTACCCGATGATGTTGCTTATCTTCATTCAATGTGGAGAAGGGAAAATCCAACTCCTGGCTGGGCTCCAGAAATTCCTGTAAATACACCCGGGGTAGATATAGTAAATAAGGAGGAAATAGCATACAAAAATAATTATTTAATTCTTGAAGCAGAAGGAGTAGGTCATTATATTGGATGTAATATTTCAGTTACAAATTTTCATGGGACATGGTGGGGAGAAGGAGATGATATGATATGGGTTGATGGTTATAAATGGCCACCTGACCTTCATGGAACTGGAAGTGAGGATTATTTCAATCAGGCATGGGGTATGCAGAATAATGCTTTTCTATTTAATGGTTCATCAATTTTTGAAGGTTTTTCTGTTTTTGGACATAATTTATATGATGGGAAAATGAATGGAGGATACCAGACATCTTATATTTTCCACTTAACAAATCCAGTTCATTTCAAAAAATCAATTAAAGTTACAATAGAGCATGGACATGGAAACCATACTGCAAATGATTATTCTTCAACTGCTTACTGGTACCAAATTGAGCCACATAAAAAATTTAATATTCTACCCGTTGAAAAGAGATATCCTGTTATGCTTTCTTTTATCAATCCAGAATCATTACAAACAGAAAAAAGAGATATAATATTAACAGAAGAAATGAAGAAAAGGAAGATGAAATGAAAATAATAGATATACATACCCATGCCTTTCCTGATAATGTTGCGGAAAAAGCCATTCCTTTACTTGAAGAAGAAGGAAAAATAAAAGCAAAACTTGATGGTAAAATATCTTCTTTAATATCTTCAATGGATAAGTATGGAATAGAAAAAAGTGTTATATGTTCAATCGCAACAAAAATTTCCCAGTATAATTCAATATTAAAATGGTCAAAAGAGATAAGAACAGAAAGAATTATTCCTTTCCCTTCTTTTCATCAGGATGATCCGCTTGTTTTTGAGAGGATAAAGGAGATAAAGAAAGAAGGATTTAAAGGAATAAAACTCCATCCATATTACCAAAAATTTATAGTTGATGAAGAAAAAATGATGAAAATTTATGAGAAAATCTGTGAAGAAAATTTAATTCTTGTTCTCCATACTGGTTTTGATTTTGCCTTTGAAAGGATAAGGATTGCAGACCCTGAAAAAATAATGAATGTAAAGAAAACATTTCATAAATTAAAACTTATTACAACACATCTTGGAGCATGGGAGGACTGGGACAATGTTGAAAAATTTATGATAGGAAAGGAGATTTATATGGAAATTTCCTTTTCCCTTGAATTTCTTGAAAAAGAAAGGGCAAGAAGAATAATCTTATCTCATCCACCTGATTTTATTTTATTTGGAACTGATTCTCCATGGACAGACCAGGGTGAGACATTGAATTTATTAAGACAACTTCAACTTCCATCAGAGATTGAGGAAAAAATTTTATATTTGAATGCAGAAAGAATTCTTTTTCAAACTTCATAAGGAGGTGGTTAAATGAAAGCAGCATTTTTAACAAAACCATACTCTATAGATTTAATGGAAATTGAAAAACCGGAGATAAAAAACGATGATGAAGTTCTTGTAAGAATTAAAAGTGTTGGTGTTTGCGGTTCAGATATACATTATTATAAAGAGGGGAGAATTGGAGAATTTATTGTAAAAGAACCATTGATTTTAGGTCATGAAAGTTCAGGAATTGTTGAAGAAGTAGGTAAGGATGTAAAAAATTTAAAAGTTGGAGATAGGGTTGCAATAGAGCCAGGAATTCCATGCAGAAAATGTGATTACTGTAAAGAAGGAAGATATAATCTCTGTCCTGATGTTAAATTTTTTGCAACACCTCCTTTTAATGGAACATTTTGTGAATATATAGTCCATCCATCTGATTTTTTGTATAAATTACCTGAAAATATATCTTTTGATGAAGCAACTTTAATTGAGCCATTTTCTGTTGGAATTCATGCATGTAATTTAATAAATTTAAGACCGGGAGAGAAAGTAATTGTATCAGGACTTGGACCTGTTGGACTTCTTGCTTTACTTTCAGCAAAAATTTATGGTGGGATAGTTTATGGAATTGAAAGAATTGAAAAAAGAATTGAATTTGCAAGAAATTTTGGTGCTGAATATGTTTTTGATACAAAAAAAATAGAAATAAAAGAAATAAAAAATAAATTACCTGAAAAAGTTGATGTTGTTTTAGAATGTTCAGGATATCCCGGTTTAATGGAGGAAACTGTTTATTGGGTAAAAAGAGGTGGAAGAATTGTTTTTATAGGGATGGGAACTGACTTTATAAATTTCAATATTTCAAAAATAACAATTGATGAGATAAAAATTTCAGGTATTTTCAGATATGCAAACACATATAAAAAAGCAATTGAAATAATTACCAGAAATAAAATTGATTTTAAAAATTTGATAAGTAAAAAATTTTCTCTTGATGATGTAAAAGAAGCACTTGAATATTCTGGTAAAAATTTAGATTGTATAAAAGTAATAGTTAATCCTTAAATTATGAATTCTTCTTCTCTTAGTGAATAACCTCTTATGTGTCCATTAGGGGCATCATCAACAATATAATTGACAATATAAATTTCTCCATCTGGAAATTGAACCCAGCCAGAATAACCTGTATCTGAAAATTTACTTCTATCATAATCTATTGGTTTAATTCTTGTATGTGCTTGATTCCTTTCTTTAGCAAGTGCAGATTCAATATCTGTTAGTGTTGCAAAAAAATTTTGTGTCCACCATCCAAGCCATCCTTTTCCTCCCTGACAGAATCTATGAGTTATCAGAATATAACCACTTTTTAATAATCCAGATACAGGTCTATGACATCCGGGAATTGGAAAAGGATATACTCCTTCCCATGTTTCACCATTATCATATGAAATTGATTTGAAACAATCAAGCCCTCGGAAACTATTTTCCCTCATAAAAGCAATAAGTTCGCCATCAGGTAATTGGAGAATGCTTGCTTCGCATAAATTAAGTCCTTCTTTTGAACCACATGTTATTGGACCTATCCATTTTTTACCTTTATCATCAGAAATATAAACCATCTGTTCAAGAAAATTTTTCTCATTATATTTCTGGGAAGCGATAATCCATCTACCATTTTTAAGTTCCTTCAATTTGTCGGGAACAAAACCAGGAATAGGCAATTCAATCTTTTCACTCCATTTTTTACCTTCATCATCACTATACCACATATAAAGTTTTCTTAATTTTATATCTTTTTCACCTGCTCCTTTATCACAGATTATAACAACTCTTCCATCATTTAAAAGAGAAATTCTCGGGCAATTCCAACCTGAATCAACTTCTGAAAGAGGAAATTTTTTTGACCATGTTCTTCCACGGTCAGAACTTACTGTATAAACAACTCTTGAATAACTTCTGTCTGCGTGATGTTTACATTCAAGAAATACACATATAAGTTTTCCTGAAGGAAGAAGGATTATGTCAGGAAATGCCTCATAAATACTATCATCTCTACTTACAATAAATTTTTCCATTTTCTCCTCCGTTTTTTAAAATTTATTTTACTTTTTTATTTGTGAAATTGAAAGAGCGAGAAAATTGAGGTAAAATAAATATCTAAAAAAGGGGATAGAAATGGTGAATGCATCTGAACTGAGAGAAGGAATAATAATAAAAAGGGAAGAGAAATTATATAAGGTTATTGAAGCAGAAACAAAAGCAAGAACTGCTCAATTTGCAAGTTATACACATCTTAAAATTCAAGATTTAAAAACAGGACATATTCACGATTTAAGATTATCTCCTGATGAAAAGGTTGAAAATGTTGATATTGAAGAAGTAGAAATGGAGTACAGTTATACAGATGGAGATAATTTTTACTTTATAAATCCGGAAACATTTGAGATTGTTGAACTTCCATTTTATACAATTGGAGAATTCAAAAAATATATGAAGGAAGGAGTTAAATTAAAAATTCAGATTTATGAAGGGACTCCTGTAAGTGTTGTTATTCCTGAATATGTTGATTTAAAGGTTATAACAACAGGAGAGGGGATAAAAGGAGGAACTGATAGCACATGGAAAAGCGCGACTCTTGAAAATGGAATAGAAATACTTGTGCCTCAGTTTATAAAAGAAGGAGATATTGTCCGGGTTTCAACAAAAACAGGTCATTATATAGAAAGAGTCCATAAATAAATTAAATTGTAGTATAATTAAAGGAAATTTTTAAAAAGGAGGCAGAATGAGTAAATGTGTGAATTTAGAGAGAAATTTAAAGAATTGTGGTTGTTCCTATAAAAGTTGTTCAAAAAGAGGTGTTTGCTGTGAATGTTTAAGTTCGCACTGGTCAAGAAAAGAACTACCAGGATGCCTTTTTCCACCTGAAGCAGAGAAAACATATAATAGGTCACTTGAATATTTTATAAAGGTCTGGAGCGAAAAACTTAACTTAAAATAGAAAAAATTCATAAAGGAGGTATTTGAAAATGAAAAATGTTTATTTTCTTCCTTTTGAAAAAATAGATAAACTTGATGAATTTTTAAATAAATTTGATTTTTTAAAAAATTTTAAAGAAAAGGATAAGGTGGGTCTTAAAATTCATTTTGGAAATTCCCATCATAAAAATCAGGTTCCTCCTGAATTTGTTTTACCTGTTGTTAATAAAATGAAAGAAAAAAATATATTTGGCATTTTAACAGATACAAATGTTTTATATAGAGGAGAAAGGGATGATACTTTTTCTCACTTTGAAGTAATTTATAAAAATGGTTATGATAAACTCGGGATTCCTATTTTAATTGCAGGTGGTTTTGATGGTGATTATGAATTTGAAATAGACATAAATGGTAAACACTTTAAAAAACTTTATTTTGCAAAAGAATATGAAAAATTTGATGGTATGATTGCTATAACACATTTTAAGGGACATATGCTTTCAGGAATAGGAGGAACAATTAAGAATATGGGTATGGGCTGTGCTTCAAGAATGGGAAAGTTTGCAATGCATTCAAATGTATCTCCTGTTATAAATATTTCTGCCTGCACAGGATGTGGAAAATGTGTCAATGAGTGTCCATTCGGTGCTATTAGTTTAAAAGATAAAAAAAGTTATATTGATAAAGAAAAATGTAAAGGATGTGCGTGGTGTGTTCATATTTGTCCTTTTGGCTCAATAAATATTCCATGGTCAAGCGTAAGTCCTGGAGAATTTCAGGAAAGAATTGTTGAATATGCTTACGGGATAATAAAATTTTATAAAGGGAAATTTTTTGCCATAAACTTTTTAATAAATATAGCAGGTGATTGTGATTGCTGTTCAAATCCAGGAGAGTTATTATCAAAAGACATAGGAGTTTGTATTTCTGAAGATCCGGTTGCAGTTGATAAATGCTCTGCTGATTTAATAAGGGAAATAAATGGTAAGGATGTATTTCTTGAGATTAAACCAAAAATTGACTATACCACCCAGTTTGAATATGCAGAAAAAATTGGACTTGGTTCAACAAAATATAAAATAATTCTTTTTTAAAATTCCTTTCAATAATAATGAAAAAATATGATATTATCGTAATTGGCGGAGGACATGCTGGCATTGAAAGTACAATGGTTTGTAAGAAGATGGGGATGGATGTTCTACTTATAACTTTTGAAAAAGAAAAAATTGGTTATATGTCCTGTAATCCTGCTATTGGAGGAGTTGGTAAAGGGCAGATAGTTAAAGAAATTGATGCTCTTGGTGGTGAAATGGCAAAGGCGACTGATAAAACTGGAATTCAATTCAGGACTTTAAATATTTCAAAGGGTCCTGCTGTATGGTCAAGCAGAGCACAGGTTGACAGGAAAAAATATAATGAATATATGAGAAAACTTGTTGAGGAAAATGTAGAGATTTTTGAAGGAGAGGTTACAGATATTATTGTTAAAGATAGAAAAGTTTGTGGAGTTGAAGTAAATGGAGAAGAGTTTATTTTTGCAAGATGTGTAATTCTTGCTCCAGGGACTTTTCTTAACGGAACAATATATATAGGACTTGAGAGTTTTCCTGCAGGTAGGATTGAAGAAAAAAAGGTAAGTAAAAAATTGTCTGATAAACTTAAAGAAATTGGATTTGAAATTCTAAGATTTAAAACAGGAACATGTGCCCGTCTGGATGGAGATACAATTGATTTTACATCCTTAACCCCTCAATATGGCGATGAAATAATAAGACCATTTTCTTTTTCAACTGAGAAAATAGAGATTGAACAGGTTCCATGTTATATAACTTATACAAATGATAAAACTCATTTTATTATAAAAAAAAACCTTGATAGAAGTCCTTTATTTACAGGGAAAATAAAGGGCACAGGTGTAAGATATTGTCCTTCAATTGAGGATAAAGTTGTAAAATTTCCTCACCATCAAAGGCATCATATATTTTTAGAACCTGAAGGAAAAGATGTTAATATTTATTACCCAAATGGAATTTCGACAAGTTTGCCAATTGATGTTCAGGATGAATTCATTCATACAATAAAAGGTCTTGAAAATGCTAAAATTTTAAGATATGGTTATGGAATTGAACATGATGTTGTAAATCCACTTAATATCTATCCAACACTTGAAACAAAACTCATTGAAAATTTCTTTTTAGCAGGTCAGATAAATGGAACAACCGGTTATGAAGAGGCAGCGGGTCAGGGTTTAATAGCAGGTATTAATTCAAGTTTAAAAATTAAAAACCAGCCACCTTTAATTCTTGACAGGACAACAAGTTACATAGGAGTTTTGATAGATGATTTAACTACAAAAGGGACAAATGAACCTTACAGAATGTTTACTTCACGAGTTGAATATAGATTAATGATAAGGGAAGATAATGCTGATATTAGATTGAGGGAAATTGGTTATAAAATCGGGATTGTGAGTAAAGAGGAATGGGAAAGGACAAAAGAAAAAATTGAAAGTATTAAAAAGATTAAAGAAATACTGAAGAGCAAAAAAATTAATGTTAGTGGCAAAAGTTTATCTCTTTTTGAATATATAAGAAGACCTGGCGTTAAACTTAAAGATTTTATAAAGGATTTTAAAGAAGATGCTATTTTTACAGCAGAAGTTGAAATAAAATATGCTCCTTATATTGAAAGAAATTTAAAAGAAATAGAAGAGTTTAAAAATCTTGAAATGATAAAAATTCCATCAGATATTGATTATGACAAAATTCCTGGACTTTCTCTTGAAATAAAAGAAAAACTTTCAAAATTTAAACCTTTAAATCTTAGTCAGGCAAGTAGGATTTCAGGAATAACACCATCTGCAATTTCAATTCTTATGGTTTACCTAAAAAAAATTTCTTGAAATTTGAAAATCAGTTGTATAATATAAAATATAAATGAGCAAAAACGAGATACTGAAAAAAATAAAAAAAATAGTTAAATTGATAAATGACAAAAAAGGAGAAGATGTAATAGTTCTTGACTTAAAAAATCTTACCTGGATAACAGATTATTTTATAATTACTTCCGGAGATTCCTTAATTCAGACAAAAGCAATAGCAGAAAACATTCTTGAAAATTTTAAAGAAATACCTGTTTCCATTGAAGGAATAGAGGATGGTAGATGGATACTTATTGATTATGGAGAAATTATAGTTCATATTTTTCTTGTTGAAACAAGGAATTATTATAAACTTGAAAAATTATGGGCTGAAGCAAAAGTTGTTGAAATTTAAGTTTTTCTTATCTTATTTATATAATCTATTAATCTATTAATTGTTTCAGCAAATGATTTTAAAAAGTCCTTTCTTCTTAATTTTATATGTTCAACATTTTTGCCTTCTATAATTTCATTTAGAACCTTTTCAATTCTATATAATGGACCAACAATTCTGTGGAGAAATCTTATTTCAAGGTAAAAGGTAAGAAAGATAAGAAGCAATAGAAGTATTCCAATCCTTTTTAAAAGAAGAATATTGATATTCCTGATTATTCCGTATGCATCAACTATTTTGTTTTCAAGTTCAAGTTGAGATAAAATTGTGTTTAAGGTGATAAAGTAAGTAAGTCCACCAACAAGTATTATAACCAGGATAATAAAATAAACAGTTAGACCACTAAAAATAAACTGAACAGGTTTATTTATTAGGTACTTTATTCTTTTATTTCTCATCTTTCACCTCTTATTGTTGAAAATTTGGGTATTTATTTGAAATCCATATAATATCCTTATTATATCCAGTTCCACCTTCTTTACCATCTTTTCCATAACTTCCGAGTATAAAATATTCTCCAGTTGGCATATTATCAACAATTATACTGAAATATAGAAAATCTTCTGGTGTACTTCTTGCCCAGGTAAGAACATTATTTTGGTCAAGCAAGTTTATTTCCTTTTCAATTATTTGCGGTCTGGGGTTATTTCTAAACTCATTTTCATTTACAATTTCAACTCCATTTAAATATATATGACACGAAGTAATACCATAATTTTCTACCCTTATTCTTCCTTTTCCTGCTATTGCATCAAAATTTGCTGTGAATGTTTCTGGTTTTCCATATGTTCTTGGTAATTTAGGAGATGAAAAAACAGTTGTAGGAGGTATTTTATAAAAATAAGGATTTCCCCATGGGTCAAGAGGAATTTTATTTGTATATGGTCCATCCCAACCTTTTTCTTGAAGTTTTGGTGGTGAATTTAGGATTAAATCTGTGAGAAAAGAGGGATAGAGGCCAGTATCATTTTTAACCTGTTCAAGTAAAAGAGCAAGTTGAGAAATCTGTGCTTTTGCACTCATAGTTTTTGCTCTATCAATAACATTCCTGACAGCAAAATAAATTCCCGTTGTAAGAAGAATAAATATAATTAAACAAACTATAAGTTCAGTTAATACATATCCTTTTTTCAATATATCCTCCCATTTTATTTTACTTCTTTAAATTTCTTATTGTCAACTTTTTGTTTTTTCTGTATAATTTTTAATATGGAAATAAATAGGAAAATCTTCAGGGAATACGATATAAGAGCCATTTATAATGAAGATTTAAAAGGAGACCTTCCATATTTTATTGGAAGGGCATTTGGTTCTTATATTAAAAGAAAAAATCTTAAAAGTGTTTCTATTGGTGGAGATAATAGATTGACAACACCTGAAATAAAAGAAAAAGTGATAAAAGGCCTTATTGATACTGGCTGTGAGGTATTTGATATTGAAATTGTTCCCACACCTCTTTTATATTTTTCTGTTCATTTTTATAAATTTGATTCAGGTATTATGGTTACTGCAAGTCATAATCCACCCCAGTTTAATGGTTTTAAGATGGTTGTTGGGAATAAAAGTTTGTATGGAGAAGAAATTCAGAAAATAGCAGATATGATTGAGAAGGAAGATTTTGAAAAAGGAGAAGGTAAGTTATATAAGAAAGAGGTAGTTGATGATTATATAAAATTTATGACTGATAAATTTAAATTTAATAAAAAGTTGAAAGTTGGTATAGATACAGGAAATGGGACAGTAGGACCTTTAGTAGAAAAATTGTTTAAAAAACTTGATATAGATTTTGTTGGTTTATATATTGAAAGTGATGGCAATTTTCCCAATCATTTACCTGACCCTGTAATTCCTGAAAATTTAAAAGATTTGATGGAAATAGTAATAAAATATAATCTTGATTGTGGTTTCGGTTTTGATGGAGATGGAGACCGTCTTGCAGTGATAGATGAGAAGGGGAATATATTATGGGGAGACCAGTTATTGATAATATATTCACGAGAAATTCTTAAAAAGAAAAAAGGAGAGAAAATTATTTTTGATGTTAAATGCACTAAAGCCCTTGAAGAAGAAATAGAAAAGATGGGCGGGATTCCTTTAATGTGGAAGACAGGACATTCTTTAATTGAAAACAAATTACATGAGGAAAAAGCACCAATAGCAGGAGAACTTTCAGGGCACTTATATTTTGCCGATGAGTATTTCGGTTATGATGATGCTATCTACGCTTCTTTGAGATTGTTGAAAATTCTGGATAAAGAAGATAGAAAACTTTCTGAATTTTTTAAAGATGTTAAAAAGTATTACTCTACTCCTGAAATAAGAATTGAAGTCCCTGATGAAGAAAAATTTGAAATAGTTGAAAAAGTGAAAAGATACTATTCAGATAAATATAAAATAAGTGATATAGATGGAGTTAAGGTTTATTATTCAAATGGCTGGGCTTTATTGAGAGCATCAAATACTCAACCTGCACTTGTTGTCAGAGTTGAGGCAGAGACAGAAGATGCTCTAAATAAAATGAAGAATGAATTTATTGAAGTAATTGAAAAATTTAAATAAATTTTTTTAAAGGGGGGGGTGATGGGAAAATGAAATGTCCATTGAGGTTAAGATTGCAGAAAAGACCTCTTGGAGAGGCAGCATTTGGTGTTCCTGAGCAGGTTGAGGATTTTGATATGTGTATAGAAGAAAGTTGTGCATGGTGGGATGAAAAAAATAAAGGTTGTATAATGAAGCGTATTGTATTAGTTGATGAAAAACTTGAAATGTTAAAAGAAAAATTGTAAGGAGGAGAAAGAAATGAAAAAAATTATTTTTGTTTTGATGTGTTTTTTATTAATTTCTGGAATATGTGAAGAAAGGAAAGCACCTGATTTTAAATTAAATTCAATTGATGGTAAAGAAATAAAACTTTCTGATTTTAAAGGAAAAAAAATTATATTAAATTTCTGGGCAACCTGGTGTCCTCCTTGTAGAGCAGAGATCCCGGATTTTGTTAAATTTTATAATGAGAATAAAAATAAGGTTGAAATTATAGGTATAGCAGTTGGCAGTAAAGAAAATGAGGTTATAGAGATTATTAAAAAATATAAAATAACATATCCTGTTTGCATAAGTGATAAAAATATTGAAAAATTGTATGGATCCATAAATATGGTTCCTACAAGTTTTATAATAGATGAAAAAGGATATGTAAAAGAGAAAAAAATAGGTATTATGACAGAGGAGGATTTAAAGGGAATATTAAAATGAAAAGAGAAGAAATTATAAAACTTCTGATAGAAAAAGAAAATATAAGAGAAGACCAGATAAATATTGTTTTGAAAGAAAAAGAAAAAACAGGTTCTCCTTTTGGTTACCTACTTATAAAATTCGGTCTTATATCTGCTGATAGATGGTATAACTTTGCATTAAAAGAACTTAAATGTATTTCTGTTCAGTTAAGCCAAATGAATATAGACAAAGAAATTATAAAATTACTTCCTGAATTTACATGCAGAAAATATAGAGTTATCCCTATATTCAAAGGAAATAATAAACTTGTTTGCGCAATGGTTGACCCTTTAGATGAAGATGTGATTAGTGAAATTAAAAAAATATCAGGGATGGAAATTGAAACAAGATTGGTAAAGGAATATGAGATAAAAGAGATAATAGAAACAGTTCTATCACAGGGAGGTATTGATGTTATTTCTCCAGTAGAAAAAAAAGATATGCCTGAAAAAATATTTAAACCAATAAGGGTTAGGGAAGTTTCAGAATCATCTGCTGTGAGCGTTGTAGAAGAACTTGTCACGAAAGCAATGGAATTGAAAGCAACAGATATTCATCTTGAAATAGAAGAGGAAGGTTTGAGATTAAGATACAGAATAAATGGGCTTCTTTATGAATTTCCTCCTCCACCTTTAGAACTTTATCCTTCCATTGTTTCTCATATAAAGGTTCTTTCAAATCTTGATATAGCAGAAAAAAGGGTTCCACAGGATGGTTATTTTAAAATGAAATTATATGGAAGAGATGTAGATTTGAGAGTATCAACTTTTCCAACAATTTTTGGAGAAATGGTTGCTTTAAGAGTTCTTGATAAAAAAAATATAATTTCTGGGCTTGAGCAACTCGGTTTTTTCCCTGAAGTTCTACATAGATGGAGAATTCTTCTTGATGAACCTTATGGCATGATTCTTGTTACAGGACCTACCGGGAGTGGAAAAACAACAACTTTATATTCCTCATTGAATGAACTTGACAGTACCCATAAAAAAATTATAACGGTAGAAGACCCAGTGGAATATCATCTTAAAAATGTCAATCAAACACAGATAAATCCCAAATCAGGTTTAACCTTTTCAGTTGCATTAAGGTCAATTTTAAGACAGGATCCTGACATAATAATGGTTGGAGAAATAAGGGATATAGAGACAGCAGAAATTGCTTTTAGAGCAGCACAGACAGGACATCTTGTTTTATCTACATTGCATACAAATACAGCCCCTGGAGCAATTATACGACTTCTTGATATGGGAGTGGAATCATACTTGATTTCTTCTTCATTAATAGGAGTATTAAATCAAAGATTGGTAAGAAGTATATGTCCTTCCTGTAAAGAAGAATATAAGCCATATCCGGAAGAAATAAAAATGCTTGATCCTGAACTCTATGAAAAAGAAAATTTAAAATTTTATAGAGGTAAAGGATGTCATTTATGTAATGGAACTGGTTATGGCGGTAGAACAGGCATTTTTGAACTCATGGTAATAAATGAAGAATTAAGGAGAGTAATTATAAAAAATCCGGATATGGTAGAGATAAAAGAAATTGCAAAGAAATCAGGGATGGAATCTTTAAGAGAAGATGGTATTAAAAAAGTTCTTGCGGGAATAACAACAATTTCTGAAGTTCTTTATACAACAAGAAAAGAAGATTAAATCAGTAGTTTAAGGCATCTTTTTTAAGTTGATGAGAGAGTGCTTTAATATATTTTTTAAGATTCTCAAGAGATAAATAATCCATTTCAATAAATTCCAGACCACAAAAGTAAACATTTCTCATTTTTTTTGTGTATACTGGCTTACATTTAGCAGTGAAAGAATAACTTTTTCGGTCTATTGTAAAATCAGTTTTCAGTTCATAAGTAAAATTTTTATCCAGTAGTGTATTTGTTTCAATTTTAGCACCCGAAAAAGAGATGTTTAAAATATCTCCTGTTATAACTTCCTTTCTAAATTTACCTGAAATTTTTGTAAGAAGACATTTTATAAAGGGAGTTTCAAATCTTTCTTTTTTTCTTTTTTCACTCAAAACATCTGTTTCAGGTAAAAAAAGCATTCTTTCAATACCCTGAGAAAAAATTTTACCGGAAATGAAAAATTCTATACCATTTTTTTTCAAAAAAATTTCTCCCCTTTTTCCCAATTCCACAGGGATTATTTTTGTTTCTGGTGGTACTGCAATTAACATTTTTCCCCATTTATCTACATCAATTATTTCACCTTCTATTTTTTCATTATCTATAAATACTTTTACTTTTTTAATCTCCTTTATCTCCCATATATTGACCAATTCTAAATCACCCCCAATTCTATATTACCTCTTTTCTTTTAAAAAGAGCAATATTTAAAGTGGAAAAAAAATAAAAATGATTTATAATAAAAAATAGGAGAAAGAAAATGGAAAAAATAAGGTCTGGTTATGTTATCCGTGGTTATCAATTAAAAGAAATGATAGGGGCTGGAGGATTTTCAACTGTATATCGTGCCGAATCAGTTGACCCATTCCCATTATACAATTCAATTATTGCTGTTAAGGTTTTACATCCAAGACGGCTTGAAAGAAATATGATAAGGCAATTTATAAAAGAAGGTAAAATAGCGAAAATGCTTGAACATCCAAATATAGTAAAAGTTTTTGATGTTTTTGAGGAAGATGGGAATTTTTTTATTTTTATGGAATGTCTTGATACTGATTTGATGAAAGGTATAAGGACAAAAAGATATATTTTTAATTCAAAAAATTTAATTGACATAATAATAAAGGCAGCAAAAGGTATTTCTTATATTCATCAAAATGGAATAATTCATAAAGATATAAATCCTTCAAACGTTCTGATAACATACTCTCTTGAAAAAATTAAAATTACTGATTTTGGCCTTTCAAAAGTTGGAAGAAGGATTTTTAATGGAAGAGAATATAAAGGAGGAACTGAGGGGTATATTGCACCTGAAATTTATAAAGGAGAAAGAGCAAGTGAAAGGAGTGATATTTATTCTTTTGGAAAAACTGTTGAAAAAATTTACAGAGAATTAAATATTCCTATGCCTGAAAAAATAAAAAATATAATAAAAATATCAACAGACCCTGACCCTCAGAACAGATTTGAAAGTATGGAAGGCATTATTTACATACTTGAAACCAGGAAAATTGAATGATTGAGTTTGTTTATTCTGAAGAATTCTTAAAATATAGAGAAATTTCTCATCCAGATTCACCTGAAAGAGTGGGAAATATAGTTACTTATTTACAGAAAAAGGGAAATTTTAAATTTGTTGAACCTGAACCGTGCAAAGAAGAAGATTTATATCTTGTTCATACTCATGAAATAGTAAAAAGTGTGAAAGAAAATAGTTTTTTTGACCCTGACTGTCCAAATATTCCTAATATATTTTATTATGCATGTTTATCTGTAGGTGCTTCTATAAAAGCAAGTGAAATTTCATGTGGAGATAATATTGGTTTTTCTCTTGGAAGACCACCAGGACATCATGCAAGTAAAGGTAAAATAGGAGGTTTTTGCTATTTCAATAATATTGCAATCGCGGTTAAAAAACTTCTTTTAAAAAATTATAAAGTTGCAGTTCTTGACATAGATGGACACCATGGAAATGGGACAGAAGAAATTTTGAAGAATGAAAAAAATGTTATATATGTCTCTCTTCATCAATTTCCTGCTTATCCCGGAACGGGTAAATATTCTTTTGAAAACTGTTATAATTTTCCAATCGCTCCATTTTCAAGTCCAAAAAAATATATGGAAAAGTTTGATATGGCTCTAAAGATAATAAAAGATTTTTCTCCGGATATAATAGGTATTTCATGTGGTTTTGATGCTTTTGAAGAAGACCCTTTGCTCCAACTTTCCTTAACTGAAACCGACTATTTTATAATTGGCAAAAAGATTGCTTCTATGAAGAAAAAAATATTCTTGATTTTAGAAGGTGGTTATAATATATTTAAAATAGGTAATCTTGTTTATTGTTTCATTTCCGGACTTCAAATCATTTCTGAAACGGAGGCAGACAATGATAGAAAAAAGGTTGATTGATGGTTTAGAAAATCCTGATGTTATTTATAGAAGTGCTCCATTCTGGTCATGGAATGATGAACTTACAATAGACCAACTGAAATATCAGGTGGATAGGATGGAAGAAGGTGGTTTTGGAGGTGGTTTTATGCATTCAAGAATTGGTATTATTACCCTTTATCTTTCAGATGAATGGATGAATTGTATAAAAGAGATGGTTAAATATGCAAAAGAAAAAGGAATGAAGATGTATTTATACGATGAGGATAGATGGCCAAGCGGTTTTGCAGGAGGGATTGTTACAAAGAAAAAAGAAAACAGGATTAAAATATTGAAAATCTGGAAAAAAAGAAAAAAATGGATGAAAAAGGTTTTAGAAGGAGAAAAATCTGATTGGTTTAATGGACTTACTTATGTTGATACTCTTAATGAGAAAACAATTAATGATTTTATAAAGTCAACTTATGAAAAATATATTAAACTTTTAAAAAATTATATTCCGGAAGTTGTCCCAGCGATTTTTACAGACGAGCCAAATTATTTTCACGGTAAAATAATAAAAAAAACAGAAAATTCTTATTTTTTTCCATGGTCAAAAGATTTCAGAAAAATTTTTAAAGAGAGATATGGTTATGATATTTATCAGAAAATAAATCTTCTTATTGAAGAAAAAGAAGGTTTTGAACTTTTAAGGTATCATTATTTACGATTAATAACTGAATTATTCGTTAAAAATTTTGGTGAAAATATTTATGATTTCTGTGAAAAAAACAGGATTTTTTTAACAGGTCATTATTTGAAGGAAGATAGTTTAGTAAGTCAGGCGGAATCAGTTGGAGATGTTATGAGTTTATATGAATTTATGCAATGGCCTGGTGTTGACCATCTTGGTAGAAATATAAATAATCCATTAACTTTAAAACAATGCAGTTCTGTTGCAAATCAACTTGGTAAAGAAAGAGTTTTAAGTGAATTATATGGATGTTCAGGGCATAATTTAACATTTGTTGAAAGAAAATGGATAGGCGATTGGCATATTTCTCTTGGAATAAATTTTTTCTGTCCTCATTTGTATTTATATTCACTGAAAGGATGTAGAAAAAGGGATTTTCCACCAACAATTTCCCATCACCAACCATACTGGAAATATCAGAAGGAACTTGAAGATTATTTTGCAAGAATTAATTTTATTATGAGTAATGGAAAATTTTCTGCCAGTATTCTTGTTGTTCATCCTGTTGAAACTGCATGGTCTTTAAAGGGATGTAAAAAACTTATAGAATATGATGAGCAACTGAATCAATTAACACAGAAACTTCTTGAAAACAGATTTGAATATGAGTTTGGAAATGAAAATTTGATTGAAAGATATGGAGAAGTTAAGGAAGGAAAATTTAAAATAGGAAGATGTGAATATGAGTATGTGATTTTACCTCCAATGGCAACTTTAAGAAAAAAGACAGTTGAACTGATTAAAAAATTTATAAATCAAGGAGGTAAGGTTTTTGCTTCAGAAACATTTTTCCCTTATTTGATTGAAGGTAAAAGAGAAAATATTGATTTTAAAAGTGATTGTATTTTATATTCTTCTATTCAATCACTTATTGAAAAAATGAAAAATATAGTTGAAAGAGAAGTTGAAATATATGGTGAGAATAATCAGGAAATTTCTGATATTTTTATTCACAGGAGGAAAATTAATGAGGATATTGAGGCAATTTTTTTAAATAATATATCTTTTGAAAACTCCTGTAAAGTTTTTATAAATTTAAAATATGAGGGGAAAGTTTATAAAGTAGATTTGTTTAAAGGAAAATTGGATGTTAAAGGTGTAAAGAAGGGAAAGAATGGTATTTTAATTGAAGAATTTTTTTCGCCTGTAAGTTCTTCTCTTTTTCTTATTGATAAAAATGAAAAACCAATAATTTTGAATGAAAATAAAAAAGAAGTTGAAATTTTAAAATATGATATTGAAAACTGGAAGGTTGAAATACCATCAGAAAATATTTTAGTGATTGACTTTTGTAAATTTAAAAGGAAAACAGATAAAAGATGGTCTGGTAAAATCCCTGTTCTTCAGGTTCAACAGATACTTGAAAAAGAAAATAGAAAACAGAAGATAAACTTACTTTTTGAATTTGAGAATGAAAATTTTAAAGGTGATTTATATATAGTTGTTGAATCGCTTGAGAAATATACATTAAAAATAAACAATAAAGTTCTGAAAAAAGAGAATGTAGAAAAGTGGCTTGATCCATCTTTTAAAAAGATAAAAATACCGGCAAATTATATTAAAAAAGGGAAAAACAGAATTGAAATGAATATTACATTTATCCCTCCTAAATTCAAAAATACCTTAATTTTTAAAAAAGATGGTGTTGAAATTGAAAATATATATTTGCTTGGAGATTTTGTTGTAAGGGCAAAAAAGATTGAATATAAAAATAATGGATATTATATGAATAATTTTACGATTGCAGAAAGGGAAAAAGAAATAAATGAGGAAGATATAAATTTACAGGGGTATCCTTTTTATTGTGGGAGTTTGAAAGGGATTAAAGAGATTGAAATTAAGGAAATTAAAAAAACATTTCTAAAATTTGAGGAATTTAAATGCGTTGTGGCAAAGATAAAAATAAATGAAAAAGAGGCAGGGATTGTTTATCTTCCTCCCTATGAAATTGAGATAACTGAATATTTAAAGGAAGGTAAAAATATTATTGAAATAGAAGTTTTTTCAAGTTTGAGAAATTTATTTGGACCCCATCACTTAAAAGAACATAATCCAGAATTTGTCAGCCCTTATTCTTTTATTGATTGGGGTAAAAAATGGTTTAAAAGCAAAGAAAGAACAGTTGATTATTCAACTTTACCTTTTGGTCTGGGGAAAATCTGTATATTAGAAAAAAATGGATAAAATTTTTGAGAATAGAAAATTTGTAATTTTAGATGGAGCAATGGGAACTTATCTTGATAATCTTGGTTTTAAAGGAATTACTCCTGAACTTGCTAATATTGAAAGACCTGAAATTGTAGAATTGATTCATACACAATACTGTGAGAGTGGAGCAGAAATAGTTTTAACAAATACATTCGGAGCAAACAGAAGAATTTTAAGTAAAAAGAAACTTGAAGATAAATTTGAAGAGATTATTTATAAAGGTGTTGAAATATGTTTAAAAGTTAGGGAGAAATTTAAAAATATACTTATAGCAGGAGATATAGGACCATTGGGAGAATTACTGAAACCATACGGTGTAATTGAAAAGGATGAAGTAAAAAAGAGTTTTTACGAAGTTGGTATGGTTTTTAAAAAATCAGGGGTTGATTTTTTAGTCCTTGAAACATTTCAGGATATAGAGGAACTTAAAATTGCTTATGAAACATTAAGAGAAAATACATCTTTTTTTATTATTCCCTGTCTTACTTTTACTTATGGAAGAGAATACAGAACATTGATGGGGCAGACAATAGAAGAATATGTGAAATGGGCTTTGGATAATAAAGTTTCAATCATTGGTTCAAATTGTGGATTAAGTTCAGAAGAAATGACTGGACTGGTAAGAATAATGAGGGAATTATCTGATTTAAAATTGTGGATAAAGCCAAATGCAGGGAAACCCCAAATTCAAGAAGGTAAAATTAAATATCAGGAAGGAATTGAGGAATTTACAGAAAATTGCAAAAATATGGTAAAAAATGGTGTAAAATTTATAGGTGGATGCTGTGGAACCACTCCTTCTTACATTAAAAAACTTAAGGAAGTTTTAATAAATTTTTATCCCGATATAAAATCATGAAACTTGTAGAAGTTATTTTTGATATTCCTGTGGGAAGAAGTTTTTATTATTTATGTAAAAACGATATAAATAAATTTGTTCGTGTATCTGCTCCTCTTGGAGATAGAAAAAGAAAGGGTTTTGTAATAAATGTAATGGATATACTGGAAAAAAAAACTGAATATAAGTTCATAGAAAAAATTTATGATATAAATCCATTGATTACAGATGAAATTTTGGAATTTTCAAAAATTATTTCAAAAAGATATTATGTTTCTCTTGGACAGGTAATTTTTTCTATTATAGGAAATCTGCCCCTGAAATATGAAAAAAATTTTTGTGAAAAAGAAACCCCCTTTTTTACTTTCCATGAATTCAAAAAAGAAATTTATCTTTTCAGTGATGAGTTGAAAAAATTAAATTTTTATCTTGATTTAATTTCACAAGAAAAAGGTTCTTTACTTTTTCTTTTTCCAGAAGTATCAATTTTGAAAGATTATTATGAACATTTTAAAAGAAATACAGAAAGAAAAGTTTTGAAATATTATGGAGAAATGGATAAAAGGGAAAGAATTAACAATTATCTTGAAATTTTGAATTCAAATAATTTAATAATTACTGGAACAAGGATTTCTGTTTTTTTGCCATTAAAAGATCTTTCAATGATAATTATTGATTCATATACTAACAATTCCTATAATGAGAAAAAAATGCCTAAATATAATGCAGTTGTAGTAGCAGAAGATAGGTGTAAGTTTCAGAATATTCCAATAATTTTGACCTCAAATTTTCTTTCTGTTTTTGATTATATTGAGGTTAAAAATAAAAAAATAAATTTAATTGACAGAAGAAATTTTGAAGGAATTCCTGAAATTTTTATTCTTGATAAAAGATGGGAGCAAATGGATAAAAAATTAAATTTTCTAACAAAATTTTCAGTTTCCATGCTTGAAGAGACAATTTTAAAAGGTAAAAAGGTTGGGATTATTCATAATAGAAAGGGAAGTTCAAAAACATTTAAGTGCTTCAAATGTGGTCATGTTTTAAGATGTAAAAAATGTGAGACAGAACTTATTCTTACTGAAGAAAATAGATTATACTGTAGATACTGCAGATTTTATGAGAATTTTATGAATAAATGTCCTTATTGTGGAAGTAAAGAAATAATAGAGAGGATTATTGGAATTGAAAAAATTTATAAAGAATTGAAAAGTATATACCCTGATTTTAAAATCCAGAAATTTACAGCAGAAGAAAAAATAATTGAAAAGGGAATTGATATTTTTGTTGGGACATCTGCTATAAAAAATATCCTTGATAAATTCAATTTTGGTTTGGTTATTTTCCCTCATGCAGATTCATTTTTAAATATTCCTGAATATAATTCAGAAGAAATTTTCTTTTATGCGGTAAATGAGTTTTTATGGAAATTAAAAAATAAAGATGCAAAAATAATAATTCAAACAAAAAATCCAAATTTTGAATTGTTTACTTCTTTAAAAATAAAGAATTATGAATTGTATTATGAAAAAGAAATTAAAACAAGGCAAATAGTAGGTTATCCTCCTTTTTCTGATATAATAGTTTTTGAAATTCCGGTAAAAAAAAGTAGTACATTTGAAAACAGAGTCAATCTTTTAAAAGAAATTATTGAAAATAGCAATTCAGAAACTATTTTTTCAGATATAATAAGTGATAGAAAAAATAAAAGAAAATTACTAAAAATTGTATTAAAATCCGATACTGAAAGAAGGCCCGACTATAAAAGAATAATGGATTTAAAGGAAAAACTTGATTTTAGAATAGAAATTAATCCTTCTGTTTTTTAATCTTCTTACATAATTGGTGGCATCTCAAGTGCTGGATGTTTCTTTTCCTGTAAAAATGGCAATATTTCTTCTTCTGTAACACCAATTGTCTCATCTGCAATTCTATCAAGTAAATCTGGAATTCCAACTTCTTCTGCTCTTTTTATAAATCTTTCTTTAACTTCTTCTTTTAACATCTTTGGCATCCATACAAGTCGCAATATTCCACCTTCTGCCTGAAGGAATTTTCTCTGAGTTATATTAAATTTTGAATGTCCAAGAAATCCTGGAATTTGCCTTCCTCCTCCCACATTTCCTGCAAGAGTTGTAAACTTCATTCCGCATGGTGTTTCTCCTTTATATTCCCTATTTACAGTCATAATTCCATTACATAAAGGAAGAACAACTGCAATACATTCACAGCAACCACATGTAGTCATTGGGTCAACCATCAAACTATAAACACTAACTCTTTCAATTGCTCCTCTACTTGCCTTCTTTACAAATTCATTAACTCCTTCCCACTGTCCATATTTTTCATCAATTACTTTTCCCTTTTTAACCGGTTGATTTGGTCCTGTTGGATTAATTCTATTTGAGGCACGACAGTCAAGCCAGGAATAAGCACCACAAAGTCCTGTTCTTTCTGGAGTTACAATACAAACATGACTTGGAGCAAATGATTGACAGAGAGTGCATGAATAAAATACTTCAACTTCTTCATCTTTCATTCCTAAAAGTCGCTCATCCCTCTGACGCCATACCTTTCTTGCTTTTTCAAGTATTTCTTTAACTTTTTCTTCTTCTGTATAAATTTTTACCTGAACCTTATCAACTATATTTGAAAAAACCTCATGATATTTTGCATGAATTGCAACTCCAAGATGCCTCAATTTCAAACCCTTTTCTTTTGCCTTCTTACTTATTCTTATCCAGACAATATCCCTCTGACCTATATGCATAACTCCATTTATATAATTTATGTAATCATGAATCTGTCTTTCAAGTATCGGTTCAAATTCTTCCTGCATTTCTCTTCCTGCAACTTCAACAACTACTGCAAGAGGTATTGAACTTCCCTCAGGTATATCATCTATTTCAGGACCAATCACTTCAATTTTTCCATCTTCAACTTCATTTAAAGGTAAACTTGTCGTCCATTCACATGAAAGTGTTTTTGCTCCACCTGCCTCAAGATATAAATCTTCCTTTCTAACTCTTTCTCCTTCAAATGCAGGACCATATGGGACAGGTAAATCAATTTTTGAAACAACAACTTTTAAACCCCTAACTTCAACTGCTTTTGAAACAATTTCTGAATGTGGAATATTTGAAACAACATGTTCATATGTGCATATACCTGTCGGCAAAATCTGGGGTATTGGAGTATCTGCTATTGTTGGGAAACCAAAATTTATTGCTCCTGCTGCATTTGCATACCATTCCTCATTTACATATCCAAAAGCAAGAACAAAGGCAAAAATTCTATCCTTATTATAAATCAATATTCTTCTGTAATCTCCTGGCTCAATCCCACCAAAACTCATTGCAGCCCTTACAGCAAATCCAAGAGCGAATACCGCCTCATAAATATCAGGCCCGAAAGGAACAAGACGAACATTCCATCCAAGTTGTATACCCTCTTCTTTAAGTTGTTCAGCAAATCTTTTCCCTTCATGTTCGGAACACATAAAAACATATAAATTTTTTTCAACAAGTTCTGTTGCAATTTTTACTGCTGTTTGATTATCAGGGACAGAACCAACAACAGCAGCAAATCCTGGAGCAGTTCCATCAACAAATTCAATTCCTCTTTTTCTTAAAATTATATCATTTGCAGCACCAAGCCATAAATTATCACCAATCGGTTCTTCTTCTTGTAAATAAAAATCTGGCTTTTCTACATATTTAATTGCCTCATACATTTCTTCAGCAAAAAGTGTTGCCATTCCAGCATCAAGAATAGGTCCCAGATATGGTAAGTGACACTCTTTTTTAACTGGCTCAGGTAGTAGGTCTTTACATATTTTAAAAACCTTCTCCATATGGGATAATTTTGAAACTGGTATTCCAAGTATTCCATAAATTATGGGTAAATAATAAGCAGTATCCGGAAATGCAACATCCTGATTCGGTCCATATTTATCAACTGCCTGTTTCCATTTTTCCTCACACATTTTAACAATTTTATGTGCTCCATTTATTGCGGCAGAAGCGATTATTTTTGACATTCCATCCTCCTTTTTTCTCTCAATTTTCCTGAATAAGAAATAAATGAATTAAAATATTTTTCCCATGCTTGGTCAGTTGACTTATATTCATTTTTCCCCCAGAAATAATCAATCAGAACTTCCTTTAATCTACATATTTCCTTGACTCTTTTTCTGTTTTTAGGGTCATTTTTTGTTAAATCTATCAAATTAATTGCTTTTTCAATCGCTTTATCAAAATATTTTTCATTATTTTTTTTCCATCTAATTGCTCTTAAAACTTCCATCCCTATATTTGCAAGTTGTTCAACCAATGGAATTTCAAACCATTTTTCTTCTGTTTTCCATTTATAAGTCATATTCAATAATCTCCTTTACAATTTTTCTTATTTTTTCTCTTATAACAGGATTTTCAACATCTCTAATTCTATTCCCACAGGATGGTTTTATATTGATTATTGAATCAAATTCAATAAACTCCTCTTTATCCGGATATAAATTTATTCCCCATAAATTTTCATATTTTGAACCCATCTCAATTAAAAAACTTTCTTCATCAGAATGTAATTCCCCTCCTATTGCTAAAATTTCTCTTTCCACATCAATAGCACTTTTAATAAGATAATCACACATTTCTTCAGTAATCTTTTTTAATTCAGATAACTTTACTTTTTTATTTTTATCAACTATTCTTATCATCTGACTTTTTCTTTTTGAAAAAAATCTTTAGCATGCAAAACAGTAATTCCAACCATTTCTTTTTTTCTATAATGATATATGAAGTTGCCTTTCATAACACTGTCATCTGCATTTTGAGGCTTCTGAAAACTTATGTATAATGTATCTGTTTCATCATCATAATCAACATAAAAATGTTTATAATTAAATTTCAAAATAGATGGAAGTAGTGAAAAAATAAGTTCGTTTACCTTTTCCATATCACACCTCTTTTTTCTATAGTTTCTGGTTTTGAAGTAAAAAAAGAAGTAATTATAAATCCATCTTCATTTTCTTTATATACCACTACACACCACTTTGAAGAAATATTTGTCTTTGAGTAAAACTTTAAAGCAATAAATTCTTCTTTATATCCCTTTACAATTAAATCTGGTTTATTTACGGTTTCTAATATTTTTTCAATATTTCCTGCCATATAATTATGTGCTTCAACTATATGAAACCACTGTTTTAATGTTAATCTCACTTCTTTCCCTGAAATTGAAATTGCTGTTCTAATTATATCGCTTTTATTCTTATCATTCAAGTTCTCTTCTCATTGCCATATCATAAAGAACCCTTTCTCTTTCTTTATCAATGCCGAGTTTTTTTCTTTTTTCATCAATATGTTTAATTATTAAATCAGCCATTTTATCAGGGTCTGCTTCAAAAGCCCATTTTCCTCCAACTTCCTTTTCAATATCCTCAAATAAATATTTTGTTAAATTTTTACTTCCAAATGTTGGCCAACTTACCCCAAAAACAACAAATACACCTGAAGAGACAAAATACTGACCAATACTTAATGCCTTTTCACTCATCCATTCAGGTGCTGCTCCTGCTGCTGGCAATTCAGAAATATCATCTCCAAGCCCTCCTTCTTTAACAACACAGGTAGCAGCAAGTAAAATTCTTGAATTATCAACACAACTACCCATATGAATAACAGGTGGAATGCCAACTGCCTCACATACTTCTCTTAATCCCTTTCCTGCATAATCAAGTCCTTTAATAGAATCAAGAAATCCTGCCTTTGCACATGCAATTGCTGAACAACCTGTCTGAAGAACTAAAACATTATTTTCAATCAATTTTGAAACAAGTTTTATATGTATCTGGTCATGTGAAACCTTTGGATTATTACAGCCAACAACTCCTGCGATTCCCCTTATTCTCCCATTTATTATATTGTCATTTAATGGTTTATAGGATGCTCTGAATCTTCCACCAAGAATATAATAAATACTTTCATAGGAAAAACCTGCAACAAGATTTGAAATTTTCTGGGGTATTAAGACATTTTCCTTATTCCTTTTCTCAAAATTCTCAATAGCCATTTTAACTATCTCTTTCGCTTTCTGTAATGCATCTTCCTCTGTAAACTGAATATGCATTGCCCCTGGTATTTTTGCTTTTTCAGATGTTGTTATAATTTTTGTATGATAACAGGATGCGATTTCAGGGAGTGAAGCCATTATACATTGAATATCAACAACCATAACCTCAACCGCTCCTGTGTTAATTGCCATTTCCTGATTTAAAAAATTCCCGATTATTGATATTCCATGTCTCATTAAAATTTCATTTGCAGTACAGCATATTCCACCTATATTTATTCCTTTTGCTCCTTTACTTTTTGCAAGATTTACAAGTTCAGTATCTTCTGCTGCAATAACAATCATTTCAGACAAAAGTGGTTCATGCCCATGAACAATAATATTTACATAGTCCTCCTTTAAAACACCAAAATTTACCTCTCCTATAACTGGTTCAGGAGTTCCAAATAAAACATCCTGAAGGTCTGTTGCTATCATTGAACCACCCCATCCATCAGATAATGCACATCTCTGTGCCTGCTTCATTAAATTTAAATAATCCTGGTCTGTTCCCATATGAGTTCTATGTAATGATTCAACAACTTCTCTATCCACTCCTCTCGGAGTAATGCCATTATCTTTCCATATTTTCTGTCTTTTTAAAGGTGCTCTTTTTGTAAAAATTAATTCTCCTTCCTGCTGACCGAATTGAGAAAGACATATTTCTCCAACTTTTAATGCAATTTCCTCTGTTTTTTTACCTTTAACATCTATCCCAAGTTCAAGAGCAAGTTTAACAAGTTTAAATTCATCCTTAATTTCATAACCAGGTGCCTCATTTCTTGCCACTTTAATCAATGTTTCAGCAACTGCCCTTCCATGGTCAGAATGAGCACTTGCACCAACTGCTATTTTTCTTAAAAGATTCCTTGCAACAATTGTATCTGCATTTGCTCCACATACACCTTTATCAGGACCTTCTCCAAAAGGGTCAATTCTGCATGGTCCCATAGCACAATTTCTACAGCATATCTCAAGTATTCCAAATCCACATTGTGGCTGTTGCAATTTCAATCTTTCTTCAGAAAATGTAAATTTTTCATTCATTTTTTACCTCCGATTAAAGTGAGTAAATTTATTCTGTCAAGATAAACATTTTTCTTACAATCATCGCATAAATAAAGTGTATCAATTTCTTCTTTTAATCCAATTTTATTTTTCATATATTGAATTAATTTTTTTGGAATAAATGGTTTCCCGCATATCTTACATTTTTCAAGTTCAAGTTTTGCATTTATTTTTGTAATTTCCCTGAAATTTCCTTTATCAATTATCTTAATTGCACCAGTCGGACAGACAAAACTGCAGGCACCACAGCCAATACAATCAAAAGGTTCTTTCTCAAATGGCGAAGAAACTTTTCTATTTATTCCTCTTGATGAAAAACTTATTGCGTTAACTCCAATTAACTCTTTACATACATTTACACATAAACCACATAAAATACAGTCATCATTACCAATCCCAAAAACAGGTTCCACTTTATACATCTCTGCAAATTCTTTAATTTTTCCAGTATAACCAACCTTTGCTATAAGAAACTGTAATATCATTCTTCTTATTTTTAATACCTCTTCATTATCTGTTTTTATTTCAATTTCATCTTCAACTGGATAATTACAGGATGTAACAAATCTCTTTCTTCCATTTCTTTCAATTTCAACAGTGCATAATCTGCAGACACCATATGGCTCAATTGATGGATGATGACATAAAGTTGGGATAAAAATACCGGTTTCTTTTGCAATTTCAAGAATTGTTTTTCTTTTTTCAACTTCCAATTTTTTACCATTTATAACAATATCAATTTTCTCCATTTTTAATCCCTTTTTATTGCATTAAATTTACACACTTCATAACAACTCCCGCATTTTATACATATATCCTGTTTTATTTTATGAACTTTCTTTACATCACCTTCAATTGCTCCAATAGGACAAACTTTATAACAGGCATGACATCCATTACAAAATTCAGGGACTATATAATATTTAACAAGAGAAACACATACACCAGAAAGACATTTTTTATCTTTTATATGTGCAATATATTCATCCTCAAAATAGTTTAAAGTCGTTAAAACTGGATTTGGAGCAGTAGTTCCAAGAGCACATAAACAACTTTTTTTCATCACATCTGCTATTTCCTTTAATTTTTCAATGTCCTGAATTTCTCCTTTCCCTTCGGTTATTCTATTTAAAATTGAAAGCATATGATATATTCCTTCTCTGCATGGAACACATTTCCCACATGATTCTTCCTTTAAAAAATTTAAAAAGTATCTTGCAACATCCACCATACATGTATTTTCATCCATAACAATCATTCCTCCTGAACCCATCATTGACCCAACTTCATTCAATCTATCAAAATCAACAGGTAAATTAAGAAATTTTTCAGGAATTATTCCACCTGAAGGACCTCCAGTTTGAACTCCTTTGAATTTTTTATTATTTTTAATACCTCCTCCAATATCAAATATTATTTCTTTTAATGTAATTCCCATATCAACTTCAACAAGACCTGTATTCTTAACCTTACCAACAAGTGAAAATATTTTTGTCCCTTTACTATTTTCTGTTCCTATTTTACTATACCATTCCCAGCCATTATTTATTATTAGGGGAACATTTGCCCAGGTTTCAACATTATTGAGACATGTAGGTTTATCATATAGTCCTCTTTCAACTGTATGAATATATTTTGCTCTTGGTTCTCCAACTTTTCCTTCAATTGATGCCATTAAAGCAGTTGATTCTCCACAGACAAATGCACCACCTCCTCTTACAATATCAATATCAAAACTAAAACCGGAATTAAGTATATTTTCTCCAAGAAATCCATATTCCCTTGCCTGTTTTAATGCAATTTTCAATCTTTCAAGAGCAAGTGGATATTCATGCCTTATATAAACATAACCTTCATTTGAGCCAATTGCATAAGCACCTATAATCATCCCTTCAATAACAGAATGGGGATTTCCTTCTATAACACTTCTATCCATAAAAGCACCAGGGTCTCCTTCATCTGCATTACAAATTATATATTTTGGAGTTCCTTCTGCTTTTTTACATAATTCCCATTTTCTTCCAGTTGGAAATCCTCCTCCACCCCTTCCTCTTAATCCAGATTTTTTAATAATTTCAATTACTTCATCCGGCTCTATCTCATTTAAAACTTTAATAAGTGCAGAATACCCTTCAAATAAAATATAATCTTCTATATTTTCAGGGTCTATTAATCCATTTAACCTTGTGACCAATCTATTCTGTTTTTTATAAAATGGGATTTCATTCAAATAAGAAATACATTTACCATTCTCATCCTTATAAAGTAACCTTTCAATTATTTCTCCATTTTTAATTGTTTTTTCAACTATCTCTTCAATATCTTCTTCTTTCAATTTAACATAAAAAATTTTTTCGGGATAGATAACAATTGCAGGGTCAAATTCAGAAAATCCATGGCATCCTGTTTTAAGCAACTTTATTTTTCTATTTTTTATTTTTTTGATTTCTTTTTCAAGTTTTTTATAAATATTTAAACTTCCTGATGCAATACATCCAGTTTCAGCACAAACAGAAATAAGTATCTCGTATTTTTCTCTCTCTTTTTTTAATCTTCCCCTAAGTTTTTCAAGTTCCTCTTTGTTTTTTATTTTCTTCATCTTTCATCCCTTTTATCAATTTTTCAACTTTATTTATATTCATCTGACCATAAAGATTTTCATTCAAAACAACAACAGGACCAATTGCACAGGCACCAAGACAGTTAACTGTTTCAAGTGAAAAAAGACCATCTTCTGTTGTCTCTCCAGGATTAATCTTTAATTTATTTTTCAAGTATTCGACAATCATATATCCACCCCTTACATGACATGCAGTTCCAAGACAAACCTTTATTTTATATTTACCTTTTGGTTTTAAAGAAAATGCCTTATAAAATGTTGAAAGAGAATAAATAAGAGAAACAGGTATATTTAATTTTTGGGAAATTGAAAAAAGGACTTCCTCCGGCAGATAGCCATATCTATCCTGAATATCCTGAAGTATCCCAACTATTTTATTTTTGCTCCAGTTATTTTTTGCAATTATTTCATCTATTTCTTTCATTCTTTCACCTCTATAAATTTAATTGCTTTTGTTGGACACCCAATTACACATGCAGGATATTCATCTTCTTTCAATCTATCAAAACACAAATCACATTTAATCATAATTTTTCTTTCTCTATTTATCCTTGGAATTCCATATGGACAGGCAACTATACAAAACCCGCAACCTATACATTTTTCATTTTCAACAGTAACAATTCCACTTTCCTTTTTTAATGCCTTTGTAGGACATACAACAACACATGCAGGAAAATCACAGTGCTCACATCTTTCAGGAATATTTAACTTTTTAACTTCAATTATTTTAACTCCCGGGAATCTATCAGGATTTTTAATTATTTCAAAAAGATTTTTTATTTCAGAATGAGAAATTACACATTCAAATTCACATGTTTTACATGCAAGACATTTTTCAATATCAACAACAATTTTACCTTTTTTCATTTCATCTCCTCAATTAATTCATTTATTAAATTTACAGTTTCAGGATGTCTTATAACAACAATATCTGCTCCAGAAAGTAAAAGTAAAGTTGCTGTTATTGCTTCAAACATAATTCCTCTTTCCTTTTCTTTCCCAAGTTTTCTTTCAATCTCATAAGGAATATTCACTTCTTTAATTTTCCATACCTCTTTTGATAAATAACAATAGATTGGAAAGGCAAGTTTATCATCTCCCTGTAAAAGACCTGCAATTCTATCCCTTTCCATAACAGAATATGTATATTCAATTCCATAGCCAAGAGCACCAACAGTTGGGTCTATTATTATCTTATTTTCAGGAACACCAAGTTCTAAAAGTAAAATATTTAATTGTTTTGCAAGATTTATATCTATTGGAGTTGATGCAATAACTACCTGTTTATATGCAATTGCACTTCCTCCTATCTGCTTATAATTCTTATCAACAACAGGACCAATTGCAACATTTTTTCCTTCACAAACTTCACAGACCATCTTCAAAACATCTATATCCTTTTTTACATCTCCACAACCCCAGAATATCAAAGGTATATCTATTTCTTTTGCAATTTTTTCAACAACAGGTCTTATTTCTTCTGCACTTTTATTCATTCCATTTGGGTCTGCTGAATTAAGAAAAATAGTTAAACATTTTGCACCATATTCATTTATACACTTCTTTGCCCAGTTTAAAGAGTTATCAATAACATCGGAAAAAGGAGAAAGGCAAACTTCAGGCCATTCATCAGGTTTTGTATCCCATATCTCAAATGAAATTACTGGTTTATTTGGTATCTCGCCTTCAAAGGAATGAAAATTAAATACAGATTGTCCCCCAACTTTTATTTTTTTATCTCCACCCCCTATTTCAACTTCTCTTATCTTTCCAGTATAATTTAATTTCAAATCTTCCATTTTCTCTCCTTTTTATGCAGGTGTTTTTCTTTTTTCACTTCCATATCCCTCCCCAAACCAGTATCTTTCACTCGTTTTTATAAATTTTATAATATCATCCAAATCCTGAAATTTTTTCCATTTAAGTGGTTTTTTTGGTTTTCCTTCTTCACATGTTTCTCCAAGAATTTTTTTATCCTCCATATTTTACCTCCATTTTTTCAACAATTTCTTTGAAATAGTTTAAAATTTCAGGTACAGTTTCCCATGGTTTTTTCCCTTCTATTTCTCCCTTTTTCATTTCCGGGAAATATGGAATAAAACCAATTATTTCAAAATTTTTTAATTTTTCAATAATAAAGTTTTTTTCATCCTCATTTTCTATTTTATTTCCTATAATTAGAATCCTTTTAATCTTTATCTCCCTTGCAAGTTTTTCAATCCTTTCTGTTGTTTCTATACTCTTTTCTGTTGGTTCAGTTATTATTAAAAGAAAATCAATTCCTTCTGTTGTTCCTCTTCCAAGATGTTCAATCCCTGCTTCCATATCAAGTATAACAACATCATTTCTTTTTAATATTAAATTTCTTAAAACTGCCTTCAAAAATGCATTTTCAGGACACATACATCCAAGACCTCCACCCCTAACAGTTCCCATAATCCCTAAAAGTAAATTTCCTTTTTTGTAAAAAAATCTATCAGGAATATCATCAACTTCTGGATTCATTTTGAAAAAAATTGTTCTTTCTCCTGGTTTTGCACCTGTTCTTTCTTCAATTATTTCTTTAAGTTCAATTAATGGAGTTATTTCTTCCTTGATATTTAATGTTGTTTTCAAATTTGAATCCGGGTCTGCATCTATTAAAATAACTCTTTTACCATTTCTTAAAAATACCTCCGCAAGAGATGCAGAAATTGTTGTTTTTCCAGTTCCACCCTTTCCAGATATTGCTATTTTCATAAGAAATTATTATAAAATTATATTTTCAAAAAAGTCAAATTTTTTTTATTGTTTTCCAAATTTATATTTTCTTGAAGCCATTTTTTCCATAATTCTTTTAAAAAACCTTGATGGTTCAGCAGTTCCAGCAGTGCTTTTATCCATAGCACTCAATATTCTATCAAATCTTGGGGCAGGAATAGATACAATTAAAATGTTTGGATTATAATTTTCCATTTTTCTTGCAGTGATATCTCCGAGAGAAACATTTAAATTTCCTGAAACAAATGGATAGGTTATAGAACTCCAGCAGAGAGAACCCCTTGTTTCCATAGAATTTTGTTTTCCATCCCAAAATTGGTCTAATGTGACTACTCTACATGCCTGTTCCGGATTAACAAGAAGAATTATCAAATCTGGATTATAAATTTCTTTTATCAATGGATAGAAAACTATATTATTACTTACACACAGAGGGGGCCTTGCTATTTTACGAGTATCTTTTATCGCTCTACAGAACGCTTTTAAATCTACCCATAATTTTTCTCCATCAACCAGTATTTTTCCATGCAATCTAATACCTTTTGCTATACCTGTATGAATAATTCCCCCAGGACAGGCACATGTTTCTTTAGAAATAACTATTGTTTTTCCATTAGATGCTTCAATTATTGCTCCACATACAGTATAATATCCTTCTTCCTTTTCTTCAGGTGGATTATCTGTATATTTTACTCCAACAGGTTCTTTCTCCAATTTTAAAACATTCTTTATTTTTTCAACTTTATCTTTCATACTATAAAATAAATTACACTTTTAGAAAAAAATGTCAATTTCTAAAAAAAATGATATAATTTAAAAATGGCAAAAAATATTTTTATAGCAGCAACAAGACAAAATGATGGTAAAACAGTTATAAGTGTTGGACTTTTTCTTGTTCTCAAAAAGTATGTGAATAAAATTGGATTTATAAAACCCGTAGGACAGAAATATTTAGTTATTGATGGGAAGAAGGTTGATAAGGATGCTGTTTTGATAAAGAAAATTGGAAATTTAGATGATGAACTTGAAGATATGAATCCAGTTGCAGTTGAAGAAGGTTTTACAAGGCAATATCTTGATAATCCAAATAAGGATTATTTTGAAAATAAGATAAAAGAGAGTTATAAAAGAATTTCAGAAGGGAAGGATTTTGTTATAATAGAGGGAACAGGACATGCAGGAGTTGGTTCAATTTTTGACCTTAATAATGCTACTGTTGCAAGTTTATTGAATTCTCCTGTTATTATAATTTCAATTGGTGGGATAGGAAAACCTGCTGATGAGATATGTTTAAATCTTTCTCTATTTAGAGAAAAAAATGTTTCAGTAAAGGGTGTGATTATAAATAAAGTGATTGAAGAAAAGAAAGGTATAATAGAAAAATATCTTAAAAAATTCTTCTCAAAAATAAATTTAAATCTCCTTGGGCTGGTTCCATATATTCCTTATTTAACAGAGCCATCCATTTTACAGATATGTGAGGCAGTAAATGGAAAAATAATTTCTGGTTTTGATAAAATGAAAGAAAAAATAAAAAATATAGTTGTTGGAGCCATGACACCAAGACATGCACTTGATTATTTTAAACCAAATTCCTTATTAATAACTCCTGGAGATAGAGAGGATATAATTCTTGCTGCACTTTCTATATCAACTCAAAATTTAATAAAAGGAATAGTTTTAACAGGAGGACTTTATCCACATAAAACAATACTTGACCTTATAAAAAAATATGATTTTCCAACAATTATTGCTTCAGATGGAACATATGAAGTTGCTTCAAAGATTAATGAACTTGTTGTAAAATTAACAGAAGATGACATTGATAAAATAGAAATTGCAAAAAAACTTATTGAAGAAAATGTAAATATTGAAGAAATATTAAAATGAAAGAATATTTTGTTGTTGATGTAAAACCATTCAATAAAAAAATACCAGCAAGAAAAGGAGAAGATATTCTATCAACACTTATTAAAGGAAAAATTTTTATTGCTTCAAGTTGTGGTGGAAAGGGTGTATGTGGTAGATGTAAGGTTAAAATTTTAAAAGGTGATTTTTACTCAGAGCCAACTGGAAAATTAAGTGACGAGGAAAAAAGAAATAATATTTATCTTGCCTGCAGAACAACAATTCTCGGCAATATAGAAATTGAAATACTCCCTGAAACAATAATTCCTGAAAAAGTTGAAGAAAAGGTATTTGAAAAAGGGGAGGAATTTGAGCATATAAGATATAATGTTAAAGAATTTTTCAGTTTTAAGCCACTTATAAAAAAAGTATTTTTGAGATTGCCTCGTCCTGATTTTAAAGATAATTTAAGTGATTATGAAAGATTGATAAGGGGATTGAAAAAATTTGAAAATAAGGAATTTAATATAGATATCTGGAATTTAAGGAAACTACCAAATATATTGAGAACGAGTTTCTGGGAAATTACTGTAAGTTATGTAGATGAGGGGAAAATAAGTGAAATTATAAATATTGAGCCAGGTGATACATCAAGAAAAAATTATGGGATTGCTGTTGATGTTGGAACAACCACCATTTCAGCAAGTTTAATTGATTTAAATAAGGGTGAAAGAATAAAAACAGAAATAACATTTAATAAACAGGCATCTTTTGGTGATGATATAATTTCAAGGATTGTTTTTGCAGAAAAAAAGGATGGACTTGAAAAACTTCATCATGTAGTAACTGAAACAATAAATGAACTAATATTAAATCTTTCACAAAAACATGGAATTTCATTAAATGATATTACATCTGTTGTTATTTCAGGAAATATGACAATGGTTCATTTATTATTAAAGATAAACCCATCATTTTTAAGAAAAGAGCCATATATTCCTGTTGCAAATATTTTCCCTTTGTTTAAATGTGCAGAAGTTGGAATAAGAATAAATCCAAATGGAATTCTATCAATTATTCCAGGTGGCTTTCCTTATGTTGGCGGGGATATAACATCAGGGATAATTGTTTCTGGAATTTATAAGGAGGAAGAACTTTCTCTTTTTGTAGATATAGGGACAAATGGTGAAATAGTTATTGGAAATAAGGATTTTTTAACATGTTGTGCTGCTTCTGCAGGTCCATGTTTTGAAGGAAGTGGAGTCAAAAATGGAATGAGGGCAGTAAAAGGAGCGATAGAAAAGGTAAAAATAGAAAATGGTAATGTATATTATGAAACAATAGGAAATGAAAAACCAGTTGGAATATGTGGTTCTGGATATATTGAATTGCTTAGTGAACTTTTTAGAAATGGAATAATAAATAGAACTGGTGTATTTGTAGTTGAAAATGAAAAAATAAAGGAGATTGATGGAATAAAAGAATTTTTAATATATGAGGATAAAAATGAGAGAATTGTTATAACACAGGCAGATATTGAGAACTTAATAAGGGCAAAAGGAGCTATTTACTCAGCAATTTCAACAATTTTAAAAACCCTTGGAATTGATAAAAATGATATTAAAAAATTTTATATTGCAGGTGGATTTGGAAGCCATTTAAATATTGAAAAAGCGATAGAAATAGGTCTTTTCCCTGATTTACCAATTGATAGATTCAAATTTCTTGGCAATACTTCATTACTTGGAGCAGAAGGGTATTTATTAAGTGATGAATTCAGAAATTTATCAAAAGAGATAATAAAAAAACTTACATATATTGATTTATCAAGAAGTCCAATTTATATGGAAGAATATTTAAAAGCACTTTTCATACCCCATACTGATTTGTAGTGTAATTTTTAATTTGTAGTCAAAATATGATACAATTGTAGTAAAAATGGATTACAAAAATGGAAATGCTTGAAATAACAAGGTCTAAAATAAGGAAAGAAATATTAAATCTTTATTTCATAAATCAGGATAGAAAATTTTATTTAAGGGAACTTGAGAGAATACTGAATTTTCCGGTTGCAAATATAAGAAGAGAATTGGTTAAACTGGAAAAAGTTGGTTTATTTCGATCAGAAAAAAAGGGTAATTTAAAATTTTACTTTTTGAATACTTCCTATCCACTTTTTCAGGAGATTAAAAGCATTATAAGTAAAACTTCTGGTGTGCCTTTTTTAATAAAAAATGCTCTGAAAAATATAAAAAATATAGAAATGGCCTTTATCTACGGTTCATTTGCCAAAGGTGAAGAAAAAAATACAAGTGATATTGATCTATTTATAATTGGAAATCCTGATGAGACAGAACTTATAAGAAATTTAAATTCCATAGAAAAAAAACTTCAAAGGGAAATAAACTATGCAATATACAGTAGAAAAAGTTTTCAGAAAAAAAAAGAAGAAAAGGACTCTTTTATCTTAGAGGTAATAAAATCACCTAAAATAATTTTAATTGGAAACGAAAATGAATTATGAAAAGAAAATAGAGGATTTTTTAAACAGAGGATTGATAAAAGAACAGGAAAAAAATTTTAAACAAATTGAAAAACTTATTTTGAGAGCGTACAAAGATTTGGAAGTTGCAAAAATTAATTTAAAAATAGATGAGGAGGTCACCTATAATTACGCCTATCTTTCAATGCTCAGATGTGGAAGAGCATTGTTATTTTTAAAAGGTTTTAGACCTACGGATGGCCAACAGCATAAAACAGTCATTGAAATTGTTGGTCTTATTCTTGGTGAGAAATTTAAAGACCTTATAGAAAAGTTTGATAGAATGAGGAGAAAAAGAAATCAATTTACTTATGACCCATTTTTACCTATCTCAAAAGAAGAGGCAGAAAATGCCCTAAATACAGCAAAAAATTTTGTTAAAATTATTTCTGAATTTGTTAAAAAGGAAAATCCTCAACAAGAATTTAATTTTTAAAATGTTAAAAAGGAGAAAATTATGTTGAAAATAGGAGTTGCTGGAAAAGGGGGAACAGGAAAGACAACAGTTTCAGGACTTATTATAAAATTTCTTTTAAAAAATAATAAAAAGCCAGTCCTTGCAATAGATGCTGACCCGAATAGCAATCTTGCGGATGTTCTTGGTATTCCTCAGCCAAAATCACTTGTTGAAATTATTACTGAAATTGAAAAAATAAAAAATAATTTACCCTACGGAATTGAAAAACCAAAATATATTGAAATGAAAATACAGGAAGCAATAAAAGAAGAGGATGGTTTTGACCTGCTTGTAATGGGAAGGACAGAAGGTCCTGGTTGTTACTGTTATGCAAATAATTTATTGAGGGAATGGATGGAAAAAATAGAAAAAAATTATAAATTTATTGTAATGGATAATGAAGCAGGGATGGAGCATGTTTCAAGAAGGACATCCGGGAATCTTGACATTCTTTTTATTGTTTCTCTTTATGATAAAATTTCAATAAGGACTGCTGAAAATATTTATAAAATGATAAACTCACTTGAACTCAATATAAAAAAGGTATATCTTGTTGTAAATGAATTTGGTGGGAAAAAAATGAATTCAAAAATTGAGTCATATCTACCGGTTGCTTTTAAAATTCCATTTGATGAAGAAATTTACAGATTGAGTGAAGAGAATAAAGGCATTTTAAATTTATCAGAAAATTCACCTGCTTTTAAAGAAGTGGAGAAATTTTTCAGCAATATGATATAATTATGAAAAAAGGAGGGGAGACATGGCTTTAAAACCGCTTGATATTTTTAAGTTTCTGCCAAAAACAAATTGTAAGGAATGTGGATTTCCAACATGCCTTGCCTTTGCAATGCAAATTGCTATAGGGAAAGCAGATCTGTCCCAGTGTCCATATGTAAGTGATGATGTAAAAAGACAACTTGCTTCTGAAAGTGCTCCTCCTATAAAAACAATTACAGTTGGGAATAAAGAAAAAGTTAATCTTGGAGGAGAAACAGTTTTATACAGACATGAAAAGACATTTTATAATCCCACTGGAGTCGGTGTATTAATAGATGAAGATATGAATGAGGAAAAAATTGAAGAGGAGATTAAAAATATCTGTGAGATGAAATATGAAAGAGTTGGAGTAATACTTAAAGGTGAATTTATAGGTATTTTTGATAAAGGGAAGGGTAAATTTGTAGATTTAGTTAAAAAAGCATATGAAACAGGAAAAAATTTAATATTGATGAGTGATAATATTGATAATTTGAAAAAGGCAATTGAAATAAGCAAAGATGTCCGACCTATTGTTTTTTCAGATACTTTAAAAGATGAAATTTTACAGATTGTTAAAGATAATAATTTACCAATTGTTGTAAAGGGAAGTAATATTGATGAAATCTCTGAAAATGTTAAAAAAGTTAGAAATTCTGGAGTTGAAGAAATAATTATCTATGTTGAAAGTAAAAAAATTTCTGATGTCTTTAAAAATCTCATATTAATAAGACGGTCTGCTGTACTTAAAAAAAACAAAGAACTTGGATATCCTGTTTTAACAATACCAGCATTCTTAACTGACAATTATTTAAAAGAGGGTATTTATGCATCTATTTTTATTGCAAAATATGGAAGTATTGTTCTCCTTTCAAAATTAAATGGTGAGATACTTTTTCCTCTTCTTGTTGAGCGATTAAATATATTCACAGACCCACAGAGACCAATGACAACTCCGGAAGGAATATATGAAATAGGAAAACCTGACGAAAATTCTCCTGTCTTTGTTACAACAAATTTTTCATTAACATACTTTATTGTTTCAGGTGAAATTGAAAATTCAAAAATTCCAGCATATTTACTCATTCAGGATACAGAAGGACTTTCTGTTCTGACTGCATGGGCTGCTGATAAATTCAATGCAGATACAATATCAAACCTTGTTAAGAAGACAAAAATTGAAGAGAAATTAAAGAAAAGAGTCCTTATAATACCTGGTGTTGTTGCCCAGATTTATGGAGAACTTGAAGAACAATTACCTGACTGGAAAATTCTTCTTGGACCAAGGGAAGCAGCACATATACCTTCATTTATAAGGAATGTAGAAATTTAAAAAAGGGGGAAAAATGATACTTATAGGTGAAAATATAAACATTATGAATAAAAAAATTAAATCAGCAATGAATGAAAGAAAAAAAGAGATAATTCAGAAAATAGCAATTGAAAGTAAAAATAATGGTATGGATTATCTTGATTTAAATATAGGTCCTGCAAGAAAAGATGGGCCCATTTTGATGGAATGGATTATAAAGGTAGTTAGAGAGGTGTGCGATTTACCTTTATCCCTTGATACAACAAATGCAGAGGCATTAAAGGTTGGACTTGAAATGGAAGGAGAAAGAGCGATTATTAATTCAATACAGGCAACAGAAGAAAGGATGGATGAACTTTTACCACTTGTAAAGAAATATAACTGTAAATTTATTGGATTGCTTTTAGGAAAAGAGGGAATGCCAAGGGATGAAAATGAGAGGGGAGCGATAGCAGCAAATTTCCTTGCAAAGATAGATGAATATGGAATTCCTCATGAAAATGTTTATTTTGACCCTATTGTGCTTCCTGTAAGATTTCAGCAGGAGCAGGTAGTAAGTTTAATTGAATTTATGAAGATGTTTAATGACCTTTTTCCTGATTGTAATTCAACATGTGGATTATCAAATGTCTCAAATGGTGCTTTAAATGAATTAAGAGGACTTATTAATAGAACTTATCTTGTTATGCTTTTGAAATATGGAATGAAAAGTGCGATTGTTGATGCTTATGATAAAGAACTTATTTCTCTTGTCAGGGGAGGAAAAGAAAACATAAAAAATCTTATCTGGAAAGCAATGGATGAGGAAATTAATTTATCGGATTTAAATGAAGAAGAAAGAAACTATGTAAAGACAGTGAATATACTTCTTGGCAAATCAATTTATTCTGATTCATACCTTAAACTTTAAAATGGAGAAAAGTTACTCAGAAGTTATCGGAAAATGTTTTGAAGAACTTGAAGGAATTATAAAAAGAGGAAAACTTAAAATTGAAAATAATAAAATTGAACTCTTATACTTTAACAGAAAAATTAAAATAGACCTTACATCAAAAAAATTTGAAGGAGTTGAGGATTATAAAGAAAAAATTATTATACTCCATTATCTCTGTAAATTTAAGGAAGGGAAAAATGATGAGTTGATTACATACAAAAATTTGCCAGATGGGAATTTTTATTTCTCTTCAATATATTCAAGAGTTTATCTTCCACTAATTGAAAAATATAAAAATGAATCATTAAAATTCATAGAAAAAGGTCTTGAAATAGGGGGTGAAAAAATATCAGAGTTCTCAATTAAATTTCCTGTTTTTCCTGATATTTTCTTCATTTTTGAATTAATTCCAGAAGATGAAGAATTTCCAGCAGATTTGAAGATTTTATTCAATAAGAAAGGAAGTGAAATTTTTGAAATTGAAGACCTTGCAATTATAGGCGAGATAATAGTATCAAAAATGATTTAATTTTATAAAATGAATGGACTTTTCAACTCTGAAAAAAAGAAAAAACTGGAAAACTTACCTCTTTCTGTAAGGGTAAGACCTGAAAAACTTGAAGATTTTGTTGGTCAGGAACATTTACTTGGAAAAGAGAAACCTTTGCGAAAAATAATTGAAAGTGATAAAATACCATCTCTTATTTTTTATGGTCCTCCTGGTTGTGGCAAAACAGCACTTGCAATGATAATAGCAAATATAACCAAAAAGAGATTTATTCATTTAAATGCAGTCACAGCAACTGTTTCAGATGTGAGAGATGTTTTGAGGGAAGCAAGGGAAAGATTAAAAATAGAAGAGGGAGGAACAATTTTGTTTATTGATGAAATTTCACATTTTAATAAACTTCAACAGGATGCTCTTTTAAAGGATGTGGAGGAAGGGATAGTTTCTTTAATATGTGCTACAATTCATAATCCATATTTTTATATTAACACTCCTTTGCTTTCAAGAACACTTATATTTGAATTTAAACCATTGAAAGAAGAGGAAATCAAAGAGATAATAGAAAGAGCATTGAGAAGTAAAAAAGGTCTCGGTAATTATAGAATAAAAATTACAAAAGAAGCAATTGAATTTATATGTAAAAAGAGTCAAGGTGATGCAAGGAAAGCATTAAACACTCTTGAATTCTGTGTTTTAACTTCTGAACCTGATAAGGATGGATATATCAAAATTGATATGAATAAAGTTAAGGAATCTGTTGATAAATATTTTATTTATGATAGAAAAGATGATGCTCACTATGATACAATTTCTGCTTTTATAAAAAGTGTGAGAGGTTCCGACCCTGATAGTGCTTTATATTATCTTGCAAGAATGATTGTAAGTGGAGAAGACCCAAGATTTATAGCAAGAAGGATGCTTATTTTTGCTTCTGAAGATATAGGAAATGCAGACCCTCAGGCATTAATTCTTGCAAATTCATGTTACCAGGCAATAGAAGTTGTTGGTATGCCGGAAGCCAGAATTATTCTTGCCCAAACTGTAATATATTTATCAACAGCCCCAAAATGTAATTCATCATATCTTGCAATTGAAAAAGCAATTGAAGAAGTTGAAAATGAAAGATTGAGTGAAATTCCAGACCATTTAAAAGGAGCCGGATATAAAGGAGCAGAAAAACTTGGTAGAGGAGTAAATTATAAATATCCTCATGAATTTCCGGGTCATTATGTTGTTCAGAAATACAGGGAAAACTCAAAAAAATTTTATTTCCCGCAGGATATAGGTTATGAAAGTAAAATAAAAAAATTTCTTGAAGATATTGAAAAAATTAAAAATGAATCAAAAACTGAAAGAGAAGATAAGGGAAAAAATAAGGAAAGCAAGGGAAATAGTTGAAGTTGAAGAATGGTTGAAAAAAAGTTTTAAAATACAAGAAGATTTTTTATCAAGTGATTATTATAAAAATTCAAAAACCATTTTTACATATTTTCATTTTGATAGAGAAGTTAAAACAGACCTTATTATAAAAAAAAGTATTGAGGATGGTAAAATTATCTGTCTTCCTTATATTGACTGGAAAAATAAGATTTTAATTCCATCCGAAATAAAATCAATTGAAGAAATTGTACAAGAAAAAGGCATCCCTGTGCCAAAATTTTTGAGACCTGTAGAAGTTGAAAATATAGATATAATAATTGTTCCCGGAGTTGCATTTGATGTATATAAAAATAGAATAGGAATGGGTAGTGGATTTTATGACAGGTTTTTAAAGAATATTTCAAAAAAAACATTAAAAATTGCCCTCGCCTTTGAATTTCAAATTTTAAATGAAAGATTACCGGTTTGTGAAAAGGATATAAAGGTTGATGTCATTATAACAGAAAAAAGAATAATTAATTCTTTTTAAGTCAAATTTACCAGACGGTATAACCTCCATCCATAATTAAAACACTACCTGTTATATAACTTGAAGCATCCGATGCAAGAAAAACTACCGGACCTCTTATTTCTTCTGGCTCTCCAATTCTTCCCATCGGTATTAAAGGTAACCAGTATTTTCCATATTGAGAAATAACCCTTTTTACCATTTTTGTGCCCATATATCCCGGAGCAATTGCATTAACTCTTATATTATATTTTGCCCATTCAGCAGCAAGTGATTTTGTTATCATTATAACTCCTGCTTTTGCTGTATTATAATGTATTTGCGGTTGTGGAGTATTTACAATTATTCCTGACATTGAAGCAATATTAATAATATTTCCTTTTTTCCTTTTTATCATTTCTCTTCCTGCTTTCTGACAGCAAATAAAAAGTCCTCTTAAATCAAGGTTCATTATCCTATCCCATTCTTTTATATCCATTTCCTCAGCAGGGTAATTGCTTACTATACCTGCATTATTAACAAGAACATCTATTTTCCCGAATTCTTCAACTGTTTTTTCAACCATCATGTCTATATCTTCTTCTTTTGATACATCCGCTTTGATAAATATTGCTTTCTTGCCTGATTTCTTAATTTCTTCAATAACTTTTTTGCCATTTTCTTCATCAATATCAACTATTGAAATATCTGCTCCTGCCTCAGAAAGTGCCAATGCCATTTCTTTTCCAAGTCCCTGAGAAGCACCAGTCACTATTGCTGTCTTGCCTTCAAGAGAGAACAATTTTTCAATCATTTCCCCCTCCTTTTTTTTCATACTCCAAAAATTTCAACTGCTTTTTTCATTTTCTCTGTTATTTTTATTCTATATGGACATTTTTCTTCACATTTTTTACATTCAATACATTCACTCGCTTTCTTTTCAAGTTTAATATAGTTTTCTCTTATTTTTTCATCTTTTTTAATTTCCCACATTAAAAGTATTTTTTGAATCTGAGGAATATTTATACCCTGAGGGCATGGCATACAATAACCACACTGCCTGCAGAAATCTGTTCCAAAAAATTTTACTTCTTCCAGTAAATTCTTTTTTTCTTCTTCAGAAAGAGAATATTCTTTATCGCCTGCTTTTACAATTTCTTCAAGTTGTTTTTCATTTTCAATTCCAGGGGTTACAGTATGTATATTTTCATTTTCAACTATATATCTTAAAATTTTTAAAGGAGAAAGTTTTTTTCCACCAGACATTTCCATTGTAAGTATTCCACCACCAAAGGGTTTCATTACTGTTATTCCAATATTATGTTTTTTTGCAAATGGTAAAAATTTTTCTTCTGTTTCTTTAATATTTTCAGAGTCAAATGGTCCTCTTTTGTAATAAAGGGGATTATAGGCAATTGTCATAACATCAACTTCTTGTTCTTCTATCATTTTTTTCTTAAGTTGAAAATCGCCATGTGTTGAAAAACCAATAAATCTTATGTATCCCTTTTCTTTTGCTTTAACAAGAACTTCATAAATTTTATTGTTTATTACTTTCTCATAACTTTTTTCTGAACTCACATCATGAAGTTGATATATATCAATATAATCAGTTTTCAAATTCCTTAAACTTTCATAAATAATTTCTTCTGTATCTTCAGGTTTTTCAGAAGTTTGCCATCTATGTGTTCTGCTTAAAATAATTACTTTATCCCTTTTACTTTTAATTGCTTCTCCAACTGCCTTTTCAGCAATCCCCTTTCCATAAGCATATGCTGTATCTATAAAGTTAATATTAAATTCAATCGCTTTTGAAATAATATCTGACATGATTTCTATTCCTTCTTCTCCTTTTTCATATAATCCAGCCCTTGCAAATCCTAAAGTTCCAATTCCAATAACTGATACTTTTAAACCTGTTTTTCCAAGTATTCTATATTCCATTTTTTTCTCCTTTATATTATTTTAAGTTTTTTAATTTCTTTTTTAAGTTCTCCAAATTTTCCTATAAAAAACAATATTTTTACCTCAATTTCATCTTCAATTTCTGTATTTTCGCCTCTTAAATGAGTGCAGGGAGGCCATAAATTTCCTCCAATACTACAATCGTCTGGTCCAAAAATTACAAAAAATGCATCATCTGAAAATGTTTTATATATACAGAGCCCATTTTCTGTCTTGCCCAGTGACCATAGAAAACTTAAATTTATTGAATCTTCCAGAGGTAATATTGAACAATTTATCAATTTTCCTTTCTCAATCTTGTTCTGTGTTAATCTCTCCTGACTGCTGAAAAATGGACTTAATGTCTTCAAGCAAAAACTTCCAAGTTCTCCCTTTATTTTTTTTACTTTAATTTTATATTTTAATAAATTTCTTTCTGTTTCCATTTGAAATTCTAACTTTTTTTCTCCATCTTTTCTCTTATAATATATTCTATTGCCTTCTTTTTCCCAGTCAACCTTCCATAAAGATATATCATTATAAGGCCAGTCATTTGCTCCTCCGAAATTATTCCATTTTGATTCAGGACAATCCAGAATCCATACACTTTCAGGAAACCAGGGAACAAAAATTTTTACAGTGGGCCAGTCCATTGGTTGAAGTTTAATATTTTCTTTCAAATAAAGATTTTTTGAAATTTTAATCTTTTCAGGATTTTTTCCTGAAATATCCGGTATTTTAAATTCTTCATATTTCCCATTTTTTTCATCCGAAACACATCTGAAACCAGCATTGTAAATTCTCATATACATTGACCATGAGAAACGGGAAGTGACAAAATGAGAATAAACCTGCCTGTGAAATAAACTACCTCCTGCCAGACAATATAACTGATTATCAAAAAATTTTCTATTTTTTGATTTTCCAGGGAAAACTCTTTTTACCCACTCCATAACAATTCCAGACATATCCATTACACCAAAAAAACTTCTATTTTTTTTAAAAGAACCAACAGGAATTAAAGAATTCAAACTTATATAGTTATTATTTAAAAATATCTCATCTCCTTTAAATTCATTTCCCCAGGGAAAAATTCTACCATCTGTTCCTCTTGCTGCTTTTTCCCATTCAATTTCTGTTGGTAATCTTTTATTTATCCATTTCGCATATTCAACTGCATCACAATAATTAACTCCTACGCAAGGAGAAAGAGCATTTTCAATTTTTTCAATTTTCCATATATCTCCCAGTATTTTCCAATCAATCATCCAGTTATTTTCTCTTATTTTTTCAATGATATTTTCTTTTCCGAGTTCAAACCATCCAATCTGCCATCCACAAAAAGGAATTTTATAATCTGTTTCCATCATAAAGTTTATGAATTGAATTTTTGTTACAGGGTATCTATCAATAAAAAAACTGTCTGTTATAACATCAAGTTCATCAGAATGAAAATTAAGCATATCTGGATGGACATTACAATATTTTGCCCATTTTTCCCTTTCTTTTTTTGAAATTCCATATTTAAAACCCCCTGATGGTATAAAAACCATATCATTATCAAGTTTCTTAGATATTTCCTGGATTTCCTTAAAATTTATATTCATTTTTTATCTCTCTTTTTAATTTCCTCAGTTCCAGTTAATATATCAAGAGCATTTTTAACTATGAACTCTTTTTCAGAAAAATATGGATTATCAGGTGTCGTTCCTTCAGAACCAATTCTTCTTATTTTCAATTTTACAGGAAGTTTTATTTTATATGGTTTAAGTTTTGGAAGTGCTTTTATTGCTTTTTTTGCTCCTTCTTTTAGGAAAATTTTTGTTTCTTCAGGAGAAATAAGAATTGCTGCCTCTCTACTTATTCCTTTTTTGACAGCAACTGTTGGTAAATTTTTACCAAGAGTTTCTTTTGCTTCTCTGCATGCTGCCTCATCTCCTGTAACAAGAATAACAGGAACATTAAAATATCCTGCAATAACTGCTGACTGATAAATTTCTCCTCTCTCTATTTCATCATAATAATACTTTAATTCTGCAAGTGAACTCTGTGTATAATTTAAGACACCATCTGGTGTTCCATTCATAGCATGAAAACCAAGAAGGATAACTCCATCAAATGAACTATCAAGTCCATATAAAATTTCTCCTTTCCTGGGATAACCTGTTATATATCTAACACCTTTAATCATTAATTCAGGTATAAAATTATTACCTCCATCATGTCCATCAAGAACATAAATCTCATTAACCCCCACTTCCTTTAAACCTTCACATACAGCAGAAATATCACCCATCAGAAGTTTCATTGCCTGATAAAATTCTTCTCCTTTTTCTCTTGTTTGTTTAAATTTAAATACTCCAGTTGCTCCTTCTAAATCCGTAACTATATATATTTTCATTTTGTCTCTTTTTTAATGGTATTATTTTACCAGTATTTTTATCTTTTCAAAAATAAAGATTGACCCAAACTTTTTTATATTGAACTTTAAATATTTTCAAGTGTTTTTATTGCTTCCCTTATTTTCACAACCACATCATTTACCTTTTCTTTTTTCTCAATTTCATATAAGTAAGGTAGTGCTTTTTTATCTCCTATTCTTTCTATTGCTTCAACAACATTTTTTCTTACAACCCATTCATTATCATTCAGTTTTTCAATAAGTTTATCAATCCCTTCTTTATATTTTATCTTTCCAATTGCGTATGCAGTTATTTCTCTTATTTCGTAATTGCTGTCATCCATATATTTTAATATAAAAGGACCTGCATAAATTTCTCCAATTTCACCTATTGCTTTTATTATTACCCATTTCATTTCTTTATCATCTGTTTTTTCAAGTAAATTAATCAATCTTCTTAAAAGGTCTTTCCCTATTTTTCCAATAACCTCTGCTATTAAAATTTTAATTTCTGATGGTTTATTTTTTGCTTCTTTTATAAGAACTTCAAATGCACTTTCATCTTTTATTTCTCCAATTGCTTCAATTGCTGCTCTCTGAACCAATCTATTCTTATCCTTAATAAGTTCAAGAAGTTTGGAAGTTGCTTTTTTGTCCTTTAACCTTCCAAGAGCATAACATATTGCGCATCTTACCTGCCAGTTTTCATCATTTGTTTTATTTAACAATGCCTCAACACAAGATTTATCTCCAATGATTCCAAGTGCTTCAGCAGTTTTTGCTCTTACATGCCAATCAGAATCTTCAAGTTTTTTTATAAGATAAGGAACTGCCTCTAAAACTTTATATTTACCAAGAATTTCTGCTGATTTCCATCTTATATAAGGGTCATCTTTATAATTTAAAAGTTTAATAAGTCCTTTAAAATTTCCTTTTTTTTCATATTCTACAGGGTCTGGCTTTGAAACTTTAAAAAATCCACTCATTGCAATGAATTCCAGAAATCATAAATTTCTTCAATTCTTTCATTTTCTTTTATTGCAGGGATAAATATTAAATTTTTACCTTCAGAAATTTCATAAACTCTTTTCAGGTAATCTTTTATCCTTTCATTTTCTTTTCTTGGAACATTTCCCATATATACTTTGTTTTTTTTATTCAATTTTTTAAAAACATAATTAAAATCATATTTTTCAGGATTCCCAAAATTTATTCCAGAAACTTCAGGGATTTCAACAATTGCATCAAAAAGATGTTCTGCTTTTCCGCAGAAATGAATCCATCCACCTCCAAAATGTTTTAAACATTTTTGGGTATAAAATAAAATTGTTTCAAGATGTTTTGGAGAAATAAGTGTAGTTGAATCCTCGCAAATCCTTATTCCTCCTTTTCCTATATAATAAAAACCTCCATGATAACTTTCAGTCATATTTTCACCAATTAATTTTTTTAACTTTTCAGTTGCCTTTATATAAACATAAGTGGAAATTTCAAGTAAATGCTTAAAAAATTCAAAATCATCGTAAATATCAAAAAAAATTTCATCTCCCCTTAAAAGATGCGCAATATCAAATGGTCCCTGAGTATCAGGTAAATAAATTTTTATTATTCCATTTTTGAGATATTCTTTATAAACATTATAGCATTTTTCCGCTTCTCTCATTAAACCTAAATTTTCTATTTTTTCAAAATTATTAAATTTCAATTTTTTTATTTCATTTTTTGAAAGGTGCTTTTTAAGCCATGGCATTTTATCTTCAAATATTTCTGAATCAAGACCAAAAATTGAAGGAATAAATCCTGTTCCAAAATTGAATCTTACAGAAGGGCAGGCGTCAGAATATTCAGAGATACAATTAATCAAACCTTTAATTTGCATATATAACATTTTTTCAGGGTCATAAAAAGATTCTTTCATATTAAAATCAGGATAATTTCTAAATTCTGTGTCAATTTTACTTAATAGTATTGGAATATAAGTTTTTTTGTTTTCCCATACTTTTTCCTGTTTTTCTTTGTTTTTTTCTATCTTTTCTTTATATTTTTCTATCTTCTCAATTATTCTTTTTATCCTGTCACTTGTTTCCATTTTATTTTTCCTCTTTCAGTTTTTTTATTTTATCTCTATAATAAATTGCTGTTTCAAAATCAAGTGTCTTTGCTGCTGCCATCATCTTTCTTTCAAGGTGTTTGATTATTTTTACTAAATCCTTTCCGTAATACTCCTCTTCTTTCAATTTTTCTTCTTTTTCTTTTATTCTACTTTTCCCTCCAAGAATTTCAACTAAACTTTTATACACCGGTTTTTCAATTGATTTAGGAGTTATATTATTTATTCTATTATATTCCATCTGTATTTTTCTTCTTCTTTCTGTTTCTTCAATTGCTGCTTTCATTGCTTCTGTTATTCTATCAGCATACATTATTACTTCTCCATCAGCGCTCCTTGCAGCCCTTCCTGATATTTGAATTAATGCTGTTTCACTTCTTAAAAATCCTGCTTTATCAGCATCAAGAATTGCAACAAGAGAAACTTCTGGTAAATCAAGTCCTTCTCTTAATAAATTTATTCCAACAAGAACATCAAATTTTGCTTCTCTTAAACCCTTTAAAATTTCAACTCTTTCAAGTGTATCAATCTCATAATGAACATACATAACCTTTATGTCAAATTCCTTTAAATAATCGGCAATTTCTTCAGCAAGATGTTTACTTATAGTTATTACAAGAACCCTCTGATTTTTATTTACCTTTTCTTTTATCCTTCCTATCAAGTCATTTATCTGATTTTTTGTCGGTTTTACAATTATAGGAGGGTCAACAAGTCCTGTTGGCCTTATTATCTGTTCTGCTATTAATGGGGATGCTTCTCCAATTTTTTCAACTCCACATTTTTTAAGTTCATATTTTCCTGGAGTTGCTGAAACATATATAACCTGATTTACCATTTTTTCAAATTCTTCAAATTTTAAAGGTCTATTATCAAGTGCGCTTGGAAGACGGAATCCATATTCAACAAGTGTTTCTTTTCTTGACCTGTCTCCAAAATACATTCCTCTTATTTGAGGGACAGTTACATGGGACTCATCAATAAAAATCAAATAATCTTCTGGAAAATAATCAAGTAAAACTTCAGGCCTTTCTCCCGGTAATCTTCCAGCAAGATGTCTGCTATAATTTTCTATCCCATGACAATAACCAACCTCTGATAGCATTTCAAGGTCATAATTTGTTCTCATTTCAAGTCGCTCTGCTTCCAGAAGTTTTCCATTTTTTTTGAAATATTCAACACGCTCCTTTAATTCTTTTTTTATTGATTCAATTGCTCTATGAAGTTTATCTTTGGGAGTAACAAAATGTTTTGCAGGATAAATATAAATTTCTTCTTCCTCTGATATTACATTTCCTGTTAAAGGGTCAAATCTCTGCAATTTTACAACTTTATCTCCTATTACCCATATTTTTACTCCTATTTCCTCATAAGAAGGTATAATTTCTATTGTATTTCCTCTTACTCTGAATTTTCCTCTTGTTAAATCAAAATCATTTCTTTCATATTGAATTTCTATAAGTCGTTCAAGTATATATCTTCTATTTATTAACTGATTCTTTGAAAGATGTAACATCATTGCCTTATGGTCTTCAGGGCTTCCAATAGGATAAATACAGGAAACACTTGCGACAATAATTACATCCCTTGCTGATAAAATTGCACTTGTTGCAGCAAGTCGTAGCCGGTCAATATCTTCGTTAATTGATGCATCTTTTTCAATATAAGTATCTGTTTCAGGTATATATGCTTCCGGTTGATAGTAATCATAATAACTTACAAAATATCTAACTTTATTCTCAGGGAAAAATTCTCTGAATTCACTGTATAACTGTGCTGCAAGTGTTTTATTATGAGAAATTACAAGAGTTGGTTTGTTAACAGTAGCAATAACATTTGCCATAGTGAAAGTTTTTCCACTTCCAGTAACACCAAGTAAAATTTGATGTTTTTCTCCTTTTTCTAAATTTTTGACAAGTTTCTCTATTGCTTTTGGCTGGTCTCCAGATGGTTTAAAGTTTGATACAAGTTTAAATTTTTCCATATTAATTTTATTATACCTGAAATTAAAGTTGCTATTAAAGTAATTAAGTGTTAAAATTTTATGGTAAAAAAGGAAAAAAATGGCAGAAGAAAAATTTGTAAAGACATTGTTAAAAAATGAAATTCTTGAACTCATAGAAAATAAGGACTGGTATAATTTGAAAGAAGCACTTGTTGAATGGCCATCTCCTGATGTTGCAGAACTTCTTGAAGAACTTGATGAGGAAAATAGAATTATTGTATTTCGTCTCCTGCCCAAAAAATTATCTGTAGAGGTTTTTGATGAATTAAATCCAATTACAAAAGAAAATTTAATTTTAAGATTAACAGATGAAAATATAAAAAATATCCTGACTGAATTACCCCCTGATGAAAGGACTGAACTATTTGAAGTGCTTCCAGGGAAAATTACCCAGAGATTACTCAGTTTATTACCACCAGAAGATAGAAAGGAATCATTACAACTTCTGGGTTATCCTGAAAATAGTGTTGGTAGATTGATGACTCCTGATTATGTTGCTATAAAAAAGGACTGGACAGTAGAAAAAGCACTTTCCCATATAAGGGAGTATGGTAAAAATGCAGAAACAATTAATGTTGTTTATGTTGTTGATGATGACTGGAAATTAATTGATGATATCTCTTTAAGTCAAATCATACTTTCAGACCCTAATGAAATAGTAGAAAAAATAATGGATTTCCATTTTATAGCAATTGAGGCAAATAAAGACCAGGAAGAGGCAGCAAATTTAATGAGAAAATATGACCTTATTGTTTTACCTGTTATTGATGAGGAAGGAATTTTACTTGGAATTGTTACAGTTGATGATGTTTTAAATGTAGTTGAACAGGAACATACAGAGGATATGACAAAAATATTTGCTATAACTCCTGAAACAGCAGGGGTTGAATTAATCACTGACCTTTTAAAAACACCAATTAAAAATTTATATAAAAGCAGAGTTCAATGGCTTATTTTTTTATTATTTATGGATTTATTTACAGGTGGTATTATAACTAAATTTAATGACATGATTGCAAAATATGTTGTCCTTGTTACATTTTTACCTGTTCTTGTTGATACAGCAGGAAATGCAGGAAGTCAATCAGCAACTTTAATAATAAGGTCAATGGCTCTCGGCAAGATAAAAATGAAGGACTGGTTTAAAATGTTTGGTAGAGAAATTCTTGTTGCATCGCTTCTTGGACTTACCATGGGACTTGGAATATCTTTTATGGGAATAATAAGGGGTGGATTTGAGGTATGTAAAGTAGTTGTTATTTCAATGATTTTAAATGTTATTGCAGGGTGTTTGATGGGAATGGCTTTACCTTTTATATTTACTAAATTTAAAAAAGACCCTGCAACAGCGAGTGCACCTTTAATAACAACTCTTGCTGACATTCTTGGCTCAGGTATATATTTGACAATTGCAACAATAATGCTTAAATAAAATAAACTAAACTAAATTTAAAACTATACTGTCTAAATAAAAAGGAGGGAATGGAATGGTAAGAGTTGGAATATTGGGAGCGGGTTTTATGGGAAGTATGCATACAACTGTTTATTCTCAACTTCCTGATGTTAAAATTGTTGGAATTGCAGATGTAAGAGGAGATAAAGCAAAATCACTTGCAACAAAATTCAAAACAATTGCTTATTTTGATCCTGAACAACTAATAAAAAAAGAAGATATTACATTGATTGATGTATGTCTTCCAACTTTTTTACATAAAGAATATGTTATAAAGGCAGCAGAGGCGGGTAAAGATGTAATATGTGAAAAACCAATAGCCCTAACAGTTGAAGATGCTGATGAAATGATAAAAGTATGTGAAAAAAATAGAGTTAGATTTGCAGTCGCACAGGTAATTAGGTTCTGGCCTGAGTATAAATATTTAAAAGATATTTATGATAGCGGAAAATACGGGAAATTAATTACAATTACAATGAGAAGAGTATCTCCTATTCCAACCTGGGCATGGCAGGACTGGCTTTTAGATCAGGAAAAATCAGGTGGTGCATTAATTGATTTACATATTCATGATACTGACTTTTTACTTTATCTTGTCAATGAAAAACCACAAAAGATATATTCTAAGATTGCTACTAAAAATGGACTTGATGCACATGTTTTTACAATATTTAATTTTAAAAATGGACTGCTCGCTGAATTAGAAGGAGGATTTGACTTTCCACCCAATTTCCCATTTGAGATGAGTTTTACTGCTAAATTTGAAAAGGCAACTGTTGATTTCAATTCTAACAAATCTCCATCTCTTGTTACTTATGAATTTTCAGGAAAAGTGGATAAAGTTTCTTTTCAAAAAGTTAAGGCAAATGGAGTGGAAGGCAATATAGAAGATTTAGGCGGATATTTTTATGAATTGAGATATTTCATTGACCATATAATTCATAATAAGCCATTTCAGGTTGTTACGCCTATAGATGCAAGAAATTCTCTTGAAATAGTTTTGAAGGAAAAAGAATCTGCTTTAAAAGGAGCAGAGATAGAACTGTAATGAAAAAATTTTTATTAATTTTTTTTATTTCAGTAAGTTTTATATTTTCACAATACTCTTCAACAGGTACTTTAAAGGAAGATATGTTTTTTGATTTTGAAGAGGATGTCCAGATATGGAAGATTACCCCAATAAAAAATAACCTTATAAAAGATATAACCTTTTCAAATGAAAAATTCTTAAGTGGCAGGCGTTCTCTAATGATTAAAATTGATGGTTCTGGAGAAGGTTCTGCTGAAAAGGAGTTTTTCAAGGACCTTTCAATATATAAAAACATAATTTTTAACATTTATATACCCCAAGGTACTCCAGATGATATTAAAGTGTGCTTTTTTGTGCAGGACAATGAATGGTTGTGGTATCAAACTCCTCTTTTTACTTTAAAAAGGGACCAGTGGAATAAAATTACTTTAAATGTTGAACCTCAAAGCACTTTCTGGGAAAATGTTGGGCATTCTCAACCCTGGTCAGAGAAAACAATCGCAAATATAAGAAAAATTGGCATAAAAATATTTTTAAATACTAAATTTACCGGCTATATCTATATTGACGAGATAAAGGGTAATTTTAAAGTATTTCCTGAAATTTCTATGAGTAAAAAAAAACTTTTACAATTTGAAAAATTTGAAATTTCTTTTTTCCTTCCTCAAAAGTATTCTAATCCTTTTGATCCTGAAGAAATAGATATTGAAGGGATTTTTATTGACCCTGATAATAATATTTTTACTATGCCAGGTTTTTATTACCAGGAATATGAAAGGTTTTTAGAAAATGGAGAAGAAATTTTAACTCCTGTTGGATATCCATACTGGAAGATAAGATTTACTCCTGAAAAAACAGGGAGATATAAGTTTTATGTGAGGATTAGAGAATATGATAAAGAGACAACAACTGATATTAATTACTTTATAGTTGAGCCAGTTGAAACGAAAAACAAATTTATAAAGGTAAGTAATATAGACAATAGATATTTCTCATATAAAAGTGGTGATTTCTTTTATCCAGTGGGTTTTAATATTCGTTCACCAACTGATGAAAGATATTCAAGATTGATGAACCAGAAAGTTCCTCCCGATGAAGGGACATTTTATTATGAAAAAATATTTAAAAAAATGAAAGAAAATGGACTCAATTTTACAGAAGTATGGATGTGTCCCTGGTTTGCTGCTCTTGAATGGAAAGAAAATAGACCAGGATATAGAGGTGTTGGTTATTATAATTTAAGAAATGCTTGGAAGATGGATAAAATTATTGAGTTTGCAGAAATTAATGATATTTATATTCAACTTGTAATTATAAATCATGGACAGTTAAGTACATGGTGTGACCAGGAATGGCAGGATAATCCTTACAATATAAAAAATGGTGGATTTTTGAAAAGCCCCGATGATTTTTTTACTGATGAAAAAGCAAAAAAACTAACAAAAAATAAATTAAGATATATTATTGCAAGATGGGGGTATTCTCCTTACATCTTCTCCTGGGAAATTCTGAATGAAATAAATCTTGTTGGTGCTTCACACAATTTTTATTTTGGAGATGAAGTAACAAAATGGTATAAAGAAATGAAGGAATATCTGGAAGAGATAGATCCTTTTAAACATATGATTACCGCACATTATACAATTCTTGTTAATAATAAAATTTTATCGGATATTATTGACTATACAATCACAAATGGATATTATAATTACAAACAACAAAATCTTCCCAATTTTTTTAGAAGTATATATAATTTTAATTCTATCTTTAATAAACCAACATTTATTTCTGAATATGGTGGAACTCCTATGGGAAGTAGTTTTGAAAATTTGAAGAGAGATATAATAATGGGATTATGGTTTTCTTTTCATCTGCCTTTTGCAGGAACTCCTCTTTTCTGGTGGCATAGATTTATAGATGAATTTAATCTTTATTACATTTATAAGGTTTTTTCAGAATATGTAAAAGATATTGATAGATTAAAAATTCCACTTGTATCAGAAATTATCAATATTGAAGGAACGGGCAAGAATCAAATTTTTACAATTGCAACAGGGAATAGATTTTTTTCCAGTATTTTTTTATATGATTACAGTGTTATAATGAATATGGAAGGAAGGTCTTTTCCTGAATACAATGATATTGTATGTTTCCTTAAAAATAAAAGAAAAGGTAAATTTAAAGTTGAATTTTATGATATGGAAAAAGGTAAAATTCAGGAGAGAGAAATTTTAAGTGATGATAATGGAAATTTAAAGATTGAAATACCTCCTTTTAAAAAGTGGATTGCAGTAAAAGTGAATTTTTATGGAGAATAAATTTTTAAAATTTGACCTTCTTTTGCCAGAAGAAAATGCATACATAAAACTTATCTGGTGGCAAAAAATTTTCCTTTTTTTATTTTTTTGTGGGACCTTTTATCTTCTTTATTCTCATTTTTTCCTGAAAACATATACTTTTTTTTATTTTTTCTCCACCATTTATTTTATCATCTGTATTCATAAATTATTTTTAGTTTTCAGGGGAATTGTAAAAAATAAAGAAATAAAGGTAAATGAAATTGAGATTATTTCAAATAGAGAATGGCCCTTATATACAATTTTATTACCAATTTATAAGGAAAAGGAAATTTTCAATCAACTATATATGGCAATGGAAAATATTGATTACCCGAAAGATAAACTTGATATAATACTTTTAATTGAAGAGGATGATTTAGAAATAAAAGATTATTTAAAAAATTACAAACTTCCTTCTCACTGGAGAGTAATTGAAGTCCCTGATTTTAAACCAAAAACAAAAGGTAAGGCATTAAATTTCGGATTAAAAGAGGCAAAAGGAGTTTATCTTGTCATATATGATGCTGAGGATATACCTGAAAGAGATCAATTGAAAAAGGCAGTGATAGGATTTAGAAAGGTTGCCGATAATGTTGTATGTTTGCAATCAAAACTCAATTATTATAATCCAAATCAAAATTTTTTAACCAAGTGGTTTACTGCAGAATATTCTTCCTGGTTTGATTTATATTTACCCGGTATAGACAGTATTGAAGCGCCAATTCCACTTGGAGGTACTTCCAATCATTTTAAAACTGACATATTGAAAGAATTGAGGGGTTGGGATCCTTTTAATGTGACAGAGGATTGTGACCTCGGGACAAGAATTTTTATGAGTGGATATAGAACAAAAGTTCTTGATACAACAACATGGGAAGAAGCAAATAGTGAATTAAAAAACTGGTTAAAGCAAAGGAGTAGATGGGTTAAAGGATATATTCAAACATATTTTGTCCATTTAAGAAATCCATTTAAATTAATCAAAAAAATCGGGTTGAAAAATTTTTTACATTTCAATTTAATTGTTGGAGGTAATTTTTTTGTTTTGTGTTTCAATCCAATTGCCTGGGTTTTTCTATTAATCTGGATTTTTTCTCCACAGAAAACTTATTTTCCGAATATCTTTTTCATAATTGTTACACCTGTTTTACTGCTTGGAAATTTAATTTTTGTGATTATTAACATTCTTGGTGTTTTGAAAAGAAAATGGTATAAACTTATTATTCCTGCAATACTTTCTCCTTTTTACTGGTTATTGATGAGTATAGGTGCTTTAAAAGGTCTCTTTCAGTTTTTCAGGAACCCTCATCACTGGGAAAAGACACAACATGCATTATTCTTTACAAATATTAAACTACCCTGAAATTTATTTTTAAATTTCACTATTGATAAGTTTTTCTGTATAGGGATGTTTTGGATTTCTAAAAATTTCTTCTGTTTTTCCTGTTTCTACTATTTCTCCTTTATACATTATTGCAATTCTATCAGAAATGAACTTTAAAATTTTGAGATTATGAGTTATGAAGAGATATGTGAGATTGAATTTTTCTTTAAGGTCAATAAAAAGGTTTAAAATCTGTCCCTGAATTGAAACATCAAGGTTGGAAGTCGGTTCATCACAAACAATAAATTCTGGTTCTGTTGATAATGCTCTTGCTATTGCTATCCTCTGTCTTTCTCCTCCGCTAAACTGATGGGGATAATCGTAAAATCTTTCTTTTTTAATCCCTACAAGATTTAGTAATTCAATACTTTTTTCAAATCTCTCTTTTTTATTCCCTTTTATTCCCTCCATTATTGTAAAACCACATGAAATTCTTGGATTTAATGATTTATAAGGGTCTTGAAAAATAATCTGGAAGTTTTTACGATAATTCCTAAAAATTTTTTCGGGCATTTCTGTAATGTCAATATTTTTATATATAATTTTTCCTTTATCTGGCTCAATCAATTTTATAAGAACTTTTCCAAAGGTCGTTTTACCTGAACCGCTTTCGCCTGCAAGTCCTAAAACTTCTCCTTTATAAATTTCTAAGTTTATATTTTTTAAAGCACTTATTTTTACACTTTTAAATTCATTTTTTATTTCATATTCTTTTTTAAGATTTTCAACTTTCCACAGTATTTCCATATTTAAAGCACCTCACAGTCCTATTTTCAACATTTATTTCACCTGGAATTTTTTCTTCACATATTTTCATTTTATATTCACATCTTGGAGAAAAAGGACATCCAGAAGGTAAATTTTTGAAAGAAGGGACTTCTCCTTCAATTGTTTTAATTTTTTCTCTTTTATTATATTTCTCAGGCAGACAATTTATAAGTTTCTGTGTATAAGGATGTAAAGGATTATTATAAATAGAATATGCATCTCCTTTTTCTACAATAATTCCAGCATACATCACAATAATTTTATCCGAAATATACTTTGCAAGAGAAATATCATGGGTTACAAAAATTATTGAAAGATTGTAAATTGAAACAAGATTTTTAAGCAATTTTATTATTCCAAAGGCAGTTGTAACATCAAGTGCTGTAGTTGGTTCATCTGCAAGAAGTAAATCAGGGTTATTTATTAATGCCATTGCTATCATTGCTCTCTGTTGCATTCCACCACTTAATTGATGTGGATAAGTGTAATAGACATCCGGAGAAAGCCCAATTTCCTGTAAAATTTTCATAATTTTTTCTTTTTTTTCAATTTTTTTTATATTGTTTTTAATTGCTTCTTCTATTTGATTTCCGATTGTAAAGAGAGGGTTTAGATAGGAAGAAGGTTCCTGAAAAATCATTCCAATTTTTTTCCCTCTAATTTTTTCTATTTCATTATATTCTGTAATTTTTATATCTTCAAAGTATATTTCTCCTTTAAGAATTTTAAGATTTTTTGGTAGCAATTTTATAATTGTTCTTAAGGTCATACTTTTTCCACATCCACTTTCGCCAACAATTGATAAAATTTCTCTTTTTTTTATTTCAAAATTTATATTCCTCAAAATTTTAACTTCTTTATTACCAACAAAAATATTTCTAACAGTTAAAATTTTTTCCATTTTACCAGTTTTTTGGGTCAAGAACATCCCTTAATCCATCACCGAGAAAATTGAAACATATAATTGTCAGAAATATGAAAAATCCAGGAATTAACATCCAAGGTGCTTCTGTTAAAATTCTTAAATTTCCAATACATACAGATAGCATATTTCCCCAACTTGGATATGGTTCCTGAATTCCAAGTCCAAGTAAACTTAAAGTTGATTCTCCAAGTATATAACCGGGAATAGATAATGTAATTGCAGTGATTGAATATGAAAAAGTATTTGGTATTATATGTCTAAAAATAATTTTAAAAGTTGGTATTCCAAGTGCTCTTGCTGCAAGAACATATTCCTCCTCTTTTATTGATAGAACCATGCCTCTTATAATTCTTGCAAGTCCTGCCCATCCAATCAAACTTAAAATTACTACGATTAAAAGATAAATTTGAAAAGAAGATAGATTTAGAGGAAAGATTGCTCTTAACGAAAGCATTAAATAAAAAGCCGGGAACATCATAAAAACTTCCACAATTCTCATCAAAATATTGTCAATTTTCCCCCCAAAATATCCTGAAATTCCACCTATTAAAAAACCTAAAAAAAAGGATATTGAAACACCAATTATACCAATTGAAAGAGAGATTCTTGCTCCATATAAAATTCTTGAAAAAATATCTCTTCCATGCATATCTGTTCCAAATAAAAAAATTTTGCCTTCTTTTGTTCCAAAAAGGTATATTGTTGAGTTGAATAACCCAAAAATTTTTCTTTTTTCTCCTTTAACAAAAAAATAGACAGGATGAATTTTGTCTTTTACTATTTCATATTGATTTAAAGCAGGATTTACAAGTTTGATTTCATAAATAAATGGTTTTAAGTGAAACTTTTTATTCTGGTCAAAAAAATGAATTTTTACAGGAGGGCAGAGGGGATATTCTCTGAACTGTTGGTTATATGGATAGGGAGCTATAAAATCGGCAAAAAGTGCTAAAAAATAGAGAAAAATTATTATCCAGAAAGAATAGTAAGAAAGGCAATTTGTTTTTTTCAACCTTTTTAAAATGTTTTTCATCTCAACCTCACTCTTGGGTCAACTAAAGCAAGTAAAATATCAGAAAATAAATTGCCAAGAATAAGTAAAATACCACCAATTAAAAGTGAAGCCATAACAAGATAAAGGTCAGAAGATAAAACTCCTTCAAGAACCAATCTTCCCATTCCAGGCCAGCCAGTTATAATTTCAACAAGTCCTGCTCCGCTTAAAATTCCAGAGAGTTCATACCCAAAAATTGTAATCATTGGATTTATTGCATTTCTTAAAGCATGTTTAAAATAAATCTTATAAGTTGGAATTCCTTTTGCATAAGCGGTAAAAATATAAGGAGCATTAAGTGTTTCAAGAAAATTATTTTTCATAAGACGATATAAAGAACCAATACCTGATATTGTCAAAATTATTCCAGGAACAAATAAATGTTTTAAATAGTCAAGAAATTTATCAATATTTGAAGCATTCTCATAAAAAAGAGATTTTGTCCCTCCAAGAGGTAAAATTGCTGTTTTTGAAATAAAAAATATAATGAGCATTGCAATAAAAAAGGATGGCAGTGAAATTCCAATATAAGCAAAAAATGATAATATTCTTTCCTGCCAACTTTTATCCTTTATTGCTCCAAAAATTCCAAGTGGTATTGCAATAATCCATGTGAAGAATATAGAAAAAATTGAAAGAGCAATTGTATTTTTAAGTCGTATTTTAATGAGAAAAGAAACAGGAACATGATATGAAAATGATTCTCCAAGGTTAAATGTAAAAATATTTTTAATCCAGTATAAATATTGAATTATAACAGGTTTATCAAGTCCAAAAATTTTTCTCATATTTTCTATTGTTTCAGGTGATATTTCTGGATTCATCTTTAATTGTGTAAAGTAATCACCCGGGGCCATTTGAATAATTAAAAAAGAAATAAATGTCATTCCTATAATCAATGGGATAAACTGTAAAAATCTTTTTAAAATATATCTTTTCATCCTTTTAGAAATTTATCAAAAAATTTAAATGCTTTCTTTCCTGAAAAAGAATGTTCTCCTTCAAATACCTCAATCCATAAATTTTCACTCACTTCAGCAACCTCATATGCTTTTTTAACTTTTTCATGTGCCTTTTTTGCAGAATGTATCCAGAAACATGTGTCATTTACTCCTGATTCAATTAAAAGTGTTTTTGGACATATTGCAGAAATTACATCTCCAACATCAGCATATTTATAAAGATATGGAACTATCTGACTGCCACAGAAATTTGGTCTTTCTATTGCATAATGTAAAGTTGTTGTTGCATAACATATAATATCTCCTGCCTTAATTCTATCATCAAGTAATGTTAAATATGTTGTCATTGTCCCTCCAAAAGAAAGACCCATACATCCAATTTTTTCTTTATCAACATATTTATAAATTATACCACATCTCTCCATCCTTCCCACCTCTAAGGTGGGATTGGAAAAACTTTTTTTAAATTCTAAAAGTTAGTCCCCAGTTTCCAATTGTTGGTGGGTCTCCAGGGTCATCTTTTAATAATTCTTCACAATTTTTAACAACCTTTTCAAATGCACTGAAATATTCCTCAATTACATTTTTATCAAATTTTACAAATCTTGGAAGCCCAAATACTTTTTTTC